>Ga0272442_10002127_pt1 | contig 29117 bp, 26 predicted proteins | sample SSMForm2O_FD_200262 | JGI IMG/M metagenome (GOLD analysis project Ga0272442, IMG submission 200262) | Marine sediment archaeal communities from Little Sippewissett salt marsh, Falmouth, MA, United States - SSM-Form-2O | ecosystem: Environmental > Aquatic > Marine > Wetlands > Sediment ...
CACTGTTAACTACTCAGCCTATGTTAGGATGGATGATCATTCAACAGCATCCATAGATTCATCTGAAAACTTTTATATGGTACTTCAAGAATACCGTGGTACTGTTTATGATTATACAGCTATTTCTGGAATAACCAAGTGTTCTGTAAGTTCTGACTGGAAGACGATCAAAGAAGTTATTACGTTCGAGATTCATGAAGATGACATATCAGTAGAAGAAATTCCTGATGAATCGCATTGGATAGGTGATTAGTAAAAGGGTGTTCAGGAGACTTTTCGATGGAGGACAAATAACAATGGATGACGTAGTACAGACTGTAATGGAAGTGAATCTCTCTTATGGTTCGCGGCGTTACGAAATCGTGAACGGCAAACTGAAGTGGGGGTACGATCGAGGCCACAAATTCGAGTTTGTTCGAGGTCAGAAGTACAAAGTTTCATATCTCAATCCAAGGAGAACTCAGCACAAGGCCGCTGTTGGCGTATATGTTGGGTCACGTCGTGGACGAGACTGGTGTAAGGCAACTCTGGAATGTATGGGAAAGAAGTTCCAGGTTGATGCATCGGCATTACTTCCATGGGAAGGCGAAATCACTCAGGAGCATCTCAAATTGATCAGCCCAGGCAATAAACGAATTCATCTCATGATTAACAACCAGCCTGCCTGCGGTTGCAGCAAGAATCCAGACGTTGGACTTGGCACACTGGTCATGGATGACTTCCTCACGATCCCAGAGAACAGCCGTTGCAATCACTGCAATTCTATTGCAAAAAAACGAGACAAAAAATAAAGCTAGCTCAAACAACAAATCGTGCGAAATATCGCACCCTACTCGAAGAAGATTTTGAAGAACCCTTCGATCTAAGCTGCGAATGGAAAGAGGAAATTAGCAAACGTTGTCACCAAATAGATGAAGGTCAGGTAGAATTGACACCGGGCGATAAAGTTCTTGCAGAGGTAGCCAAGAGATTGCGAAAATGAAATACTGGTTACATCCAGCTTAAGCAGTTACGAGGCTATCATCCGGAGACAATCACGTGGAATTTAGGAGGTTATTAACGACAGCATGTAGTTTTGTGTTATTGGTATACCCCTATAGCTGTAAAGCCAAAGCAAACGAAGCCTGCTTACAATCGGACATAACGGAGACAGAGTTTGTGATTTCTTACGATGTCGAGCGAAGGCAAACCTCTTTGGTGAATTCTCTCTTCGAGGGATTCTCGTCGGAAAAATCCAAAAAAATGAAGCTTTGGGTCAACCTCCCGCAGACTATACCCGGCAAGCAAGAGGTACAGAAGATATCGTTTCAGCCCGAGCCGTCGCGGCGCTTCAAGAAAAACGGGAATGATTATGTCGAATATGAGTTCGACGTCCCAAAAAAGACCGCTCATTTTGAAATACGAGTCCAGGCGCAAATTATGCGGGGCAATCTCGCGACGATCATCCATTCCGATCCGATTCCGCCATTGGAAGATCCCAATTTTGATCCCTATCTTGCTCACGAACGCATGATAGAAAAAGACCATCCGCTCATCCAGGAACTCGCCTCGAAGATAAGCGGAGAGGACACGCTCGATACCATTAGAGAGATTTATCACTTCGTCCCGACGTATCTCAGCGTCGATCTTACGAAGATCAAAGGCGTCGGTGCGGCCAGGGTGGCCGAGACGAAGAAAGGAATGTGCATTGACTATTGCGATCTTTTCGTTGCTTTATGCAGGGCCAGGGGGATACCCGCCCGGGTCGTCGCAGGCCTCAAATATGATTTCATGGTAAGTCCCAAACACTCATGGGTCGAAGTCTATGTCGAACCGTACGGATGGATAGCTTTCGATCCAACATTCCTTCCTAACGTTCCGGGAAGGGATATCGAGCAACGATTTTATAATCATCAGCTCCATGTATTGAAATTTACAGGCATCCGGAACGATAAAGTATTGCATTACAATTACTTTTATAGCTATCCGTTCTGGGATAGGGAGCTTATGAAGAAAGTCAGGGTGTTTGAATCCATTGAGTTTCTCAAGCCCAAACGGCTGACTTACAGCAGCAAACAAGGCCAAAAAAAGGTAAGAGAGACACAGAAAATCGTAGACAAATACAACAAAAACCAACAATAAGCAAAGGGGGCAGGAGTTTTTTTCGTTTGCCAATGGGGTTAATTGTGTATTGAATGGAAATCAGAAATGTATTACCACACGCTATATCTCATGCGGTACTGGCTCATGACGGGCCGTCTCGCGATGTTATTGCTACTCAACACAGTCGTTCTTGGGGGAATCGCGAACGATGTCCCGAAGGCATTAAAATCATCGACGTCCGAGTTCGCGGTCAAGATCGGAAAAGACGAACAGGGGCATTGGTGGGCCGAGCTGGAAAACAGCGTGATTTATTGTCGTTACGGCTGGAAACCTATTAATGAAGATCAAGGCGGCGAATCCTTCATCACGGACTTTACCATAAAAAGTATTCATCAAAACCAGGTCGGGCAGCGACGTCACACGGGCCGGATTGATGCGTGTGCGGCCCGTTATCAACTCATCGACGCCCGGGTGGTTCGTGACTGGCAGGGATGTAAGACCGTTCGCTTGAAATGGCATCACAAGGAAGAAGGATTTACACCGGCCCAGGACGTCACCATCTTTCCCGATAAGCCATATCTTCAAATCGATTATATGACGTACGGCGTCAATATCGTGGATATCGCCCGCCAGGGAGGTGATGAAAACGCCAAATATTGGTTTTATGGCGGAGACCGATGGAAGCGCGACTACGTCCTCTATCCCAAGGGGTATTTTTATCCTCCCGATGATACGTATGTGGTCGAGCAGACCGGTATGCCCGGCGATGAAACGCCGGGACCGCTGAGTTACAAAGATCATTTTATCATGGCGGTCTTCAATGAAAAAACAGGCGTGGGGTATGGGCGCGTCTGCCCCGTCCACGCCACGTCCATTATTAAGCTGCTCTTCAATCGAGGCTTTGAATTGTTCCCATACTGGCGCAAGCCAAAACTACCCTATAGTGGGTACCTGTTTGCTATTACCGGCGGTGCAGTAGAGGCGGAAAGAATCGGCAGGCAAATTGCCGATGAAATAGAGAAAAAAGAAAGACCATGAGCCTTTGGTCACTGAGTCATATTGTCTGATGCTGCTAAGGAATAAAATGCTATGAGAACTTTGAAGGAAACATCTGTGAGTTTCAAAAATATCGTGACATTATCTGCGGTTCTGGCGCTGTTGGTAACAGCCGGGTTCGCTCGTGAGCGGCGGGAGGTGCCGCCGTTGGTGGGGTCTGAGGTCGGGCCTCAGATGGATGAGATTGTGCCGAAGCGGTTTATCGTCGATCCTCCGACGATCGAGAATCTGGGCTTTCGATGGGTTATCGAGGGCGATAGCAATCGGAACGCCTCGGTCGCTGTGGCGTTCCGCAAGAAAGGGCAAAGACGATGGAAAGACGCGCTGCCGATGCTGCGCGTTCATCATGAGGTCTCGAACCAGGCATATGGGCCTTATCGAACGGGCAATCTGTTCGCCGGGAGCGTGCTGTTTCTGGAGCCGGCGACGGCGTATGAGGTTCGCTTGACCCTGCGCGACCCGGACGGCGGCGCGCCGGTCAAGCCGAAGATCATCGAGGCAACAACGCGAGCTATCCCCAAGGCGTTCGACGGCGGACGGACCATCGAGGCCACGGCCGAAAAGGGACTGATGGCCGCCTTCGAGCAAGCGCGACCCGGCGACATTATTCAACTGCATCCCGGCCTCTACAAAGGACCGTTCGAGTTCAACAAGTCGGGCACCGCCGAGCGCCCCATTGTCTTTCGCGGGCCCACCGACGGCGAGGCGGTTCTCGAAGCCGACGGCGTCGGCGGCCGGTCGCGAATCGTCACGCTCAACGGGACGCATCACCTGTTTTTCGAGAGATTAACGTTCCGCAATGCCCATACGGCGGTCTATGCCGCCAAGCCCGGCGGCTCGGACGGGCTGGTTATCCGTCGATGCAAGATTCACGACGTGGTCTATGGCATCAATACCGGCTGCGAGAATTCCAGGAACTGGTTTATCGCCGACAATGACATCATCGGCATCAACCCAACGTGGTATCCCCGGCCATCGAAGACCTATATGAGTCCCGGCCACACCGGCGTCAACGTGTACGGCCAGGGTCACGTGATCTGCTACAACCGGATCACACGATTCAGCGATTCGGCGGCGATTTACAACTTCGGCCCGCCGGTGGACGACGTGCTCAAGCACTGCGTGAATATCGACTTCTACAACAACGATCTCTCCTGGGCGCAGGACGACACGTTCGAGGCGGACTACGGCTGTCACAACGTTCGCTTCTATCGCAATCGCTGTTATAACGCCCATACGGGGATGTCCACGCAGCCGTTCTACGGCGGCCCGGTCTATCTGATCCGCAACGAGGTGTATGGGATTACCAGTCTCAGCTACAAGCTGAACAACTATCCCGCCGGCATCCTGGCGTACAACAATACGACATGCTGCGCCGGCTCGGGCTTCCGTCCGCCGCCCATTTGGCAGAACGGCCACTTTCGCAACAACCTGATCATGGGCGGCTCGGGACACGCCTTGATCTCCGGCTCGCCCACACCCTACAGCACAATGGATTACAATGCCTATCGCCGGAACGATCCCGACCGGCTGATCCAATGGACGGATCATCGAGGAAACAGGAGTCAGTATCGGACTCTCGATACGTTCTTTAAAGCTACGGGCCTCGAAGAGCACGGCATGCTGGCCGATTACGATGTTTTCATGAAGGCCGGACCGCCCGAGCAAGGCAAGACCTGCCAGCCGAACGACTACGACCTGCGGATACATAAGGAGGCCAAAGTCGTTGACGCCGGGGTCGATCTGGCTCAAGTTACGGAGGGTTTCTCAGGAAAGGCGCCGGACCTCGGTTGCTATGAACTCGGGCAAAAACCGCCCCACTACGGCCCGCGTTAAAAAAACCCGGGAGCCTTTTGGGTAGGCCGAAAGAAATATGACGCAAGAGATATCATTAAAAGCATACGCGATCTGCATGATGGCTGTTGCTCTTGGTGCTATGTATTGCGTTCAGGATGCGCATGCAGCAAGCTCCACGAATCATGGATCGTCAAAGAATCAGTACGATTTGATCGTTGTCGGGATGGGAAGTGGAGGGTTCGGGGCGGCGCTGGCGGGGGCAGCCGGGAGCTGACCGAGCCGTACGGTATCCCTTATCGGTGTCTGGTTCCGAAGGGAATGACGAACCTGCTGATCGCCTGCCGGGGCGCCGGTTTCAGCTCGATCGCCGCTTCGAGCTGCCGCCTGTCCCGGACGATGATGCAGTTAGGTCAGGCCGCAGGTACGGCGGCGGCGCTGGCCACGGAGCTTGCCGTCGATCTGCCGGACGTGCCCCCGGAGAGGCTCCGGGCCGCCTTGCGTACGCAACACGTCGAGCCGGCATGGCCGAGAGACAGTGACGTCCAGGCATACATCATGCAGGAATGAGCTACCTTCGACAACGAATAGCGACGTCCGTGGCAAGAAACACACGTTATGTTTTGGATGACTTTAGTTTTCGGGCGATCATCTCGGCGGCTTTCTTGCCCGACTTGAGCATCCCGCCGAAGATGGGACCCATTCGCGGTAAGTTGTACACGGCGCAAACGGACATGCCCGCAACGTAAAGGCCGGGGAAGATTTCGCCGGCTTTGTTGACGACCCCCATCTCCCCGGCATCGACGTCCATGAAACTCTCCTGAATGCCCTTCGGCAATAGCTCGGGTTTGCGCTTGGTCAACATGCCCACGACCTCGGACGGATGGCCCGTCGTATCCAGAACGACCTTCGAGGCCATGCAGAACGGGTCCACGTGCAAGCCGCCCATCGTGATGGCCGTGTTGTTGACCACGACGCCCTCGATGTGATCGGTCTTGAGGATGATGTCTTCGACCTCCATGAGGTTGAAAAAAGCCGTACCCGCCTTTTTCGCTTTGAAGGCCAGGGCCGTGGCGAACTCGACGGCGTCGTAGATGTACAGGCCCTTTTGCTTCCTCGAGGTCATCTCGAATTCGTCGGGAATCTCGCTGTCCTCTGTGACGACGATATTGTAGCCGGCCGCCCCACCCCAGATGCCGCCGCCGGTCGAGAGCTTTCTTTCGATGATCGCGGTTTTGAGGCCGGCCTGGGAGAGATAATACCCGGCCGTTAAGCCCGCGGGGCCGGCGCCGACGATAACGACGTCGTTTTCAAGATGATCCAGCAGTTTTCGCTGATACGCTTCGAGGATGGCTCTGGAGATGTCGATTTCGATCATTTGGGACTCCTTTCTTGGACAGGGATTCACGCAGTATTTTTAGACGCGGATACCTATGGCATAAATTAACACAGACTTACACGGTTTCATATTCCTTTTGGGCAATAAAAAAAGCACTCCAGCGAACGGAGTGCTTTAAATCTTACTTTTAGCCTCCCTTCGCGGGCATTACCCCGATCAGGTTCGTAGGGTCAACTCTCAGCTTCGGGCCGGACTGAAAAAATCCGCCCTAAGCTCCCCTGGCAAATTCAATTTTCATTTTATACGTATAACACGGCCCGGCGGTTTCCGCAAATGTTATTTTCAGAAAAACTCCGGTCGGAGCACAGCGTCCAGCCGGGCCGACCGGTTAGTCGCCGGAATATTTCGTTATATGGATCGTGCCCTCGGCGGAATACGACCGGCCCGACGTGAGCATGCCGACCATTTGCAATGTGACCTCGCCGTATCCTTTCACGGCGGCCAGCAACTCGCTCTTATCGAACAGGCCAATGACTTTCGCCTTGCTGTCCGTGCCGTAGATTAAGAGTTCCTTCGCCTTGATCTCGCCCGGATGAAGCATCGGGAGCACATCGGCGATGTGCTGCGTTCCGATCCCCGCGCCCTCCGGGAAGATGATGCTCGCCTGGATGTTGTACGTTAGGTTATTGCGCCGGATGACTGCGGGCAGGATGTCCAATACCGGGCCGGTGGATGGCGCCTCGCCGACAATGGCATCGGCCCAGGCCGTCGACGCCGGCGTTTCGTCGCTCTCCACGGTCACCGTATTGGTAAAGGTCGTCCCCTTGGCGAGGCCCTCCTTGACATGGGCCTCGATTTCCAGGTGCACGGCTTGCCCGGCCTTCAAAGACGCCAGCGCCCACGTGCACGTCTGCGTCGCCGGATCATACTTGCCCGCGACCGTCCCCTTCTGGGCCGAGACGAAGCTCACCTGCTTCGGCAAAACGTCCTGAACAACAACGTCTTTCACGACGAAATCATTGGAATTATCAAACTCGATCACGTAGGTGATCGAGCTATCCGCACTGACCGAGGTGACCTGCCCCTGGGCGCCGCCCAGAATGATCTTGCTCAGATTCAGAGGGTTATGTCCCACGCCCACGTCCACGCGTTTCGTTGTCAGCGGCGTCTGTTTGCTGACGATCGAGGCGGTATTCGAGATAATCGTCCCCGTCTCGACGTCCTCCTTGACCTGGACCGCCAGTTCCAGTGTGATCGGCACTTCCGGCGGCCAGGATGAATACGCCCACGTATAGGAGTGTGTCTTGAGATCATACGAGCCGCTGACGCCGTCATCATCCGCCGAGACAAAAATCACTTCGCTCGGGAGCGTATCGACGACCGTGATATCGGTGACCGTCCCGCCGGTATAGTTGTTGAAGGAAATACCGTACGTCACGATATCGCCGACGTCCACGGTCGGCATCTCGCCGGAGGCGCCGCTGTGCGAAGCACCGCGAACGATCGTCTTCTGGAGACCGAGCGGATTGAAACTAATGTCTCTGAGGGGAACGACGACCGCCGTCGGATCGCCCTCGAGCGGGATCAGGTCGATGAGGTTCAACTGCGTGTCGTACGCCTGAAGATTATCGCCGCCCGGCTGGTTATCCAGACCGGTGCTCAAATAGACGAAACCGGTCTCCACGTTCACACTAAGCCCCATCACGCCGGCCTCAGGCTCCACCTCAACTTCTTCGATGGCGCCCGTCGAGAGGTTGTACTGCGTCAGAACGTTGTCCCCGGCATAGCCGGCGCCGGTATAAAGCAATCCCCTTTGGGCATCCACGGCGACATTAATCGCGACCCGGTCTAACTTAATCCGACCCACGCGTTGCCACGCGGACGTCTCATAGACGGTGACGTATTTGCTGTTGTTCGCCACGTAGAGCCGATCGTCGAGCTCGTCCAGAGCGATTCCATAGGCCGTAGAGGTCGAGAGTTTGACGGGAGAATCCGATGCAGAAGTCAATGTGATTTTCACCGGGTCCCAGTCATAGACATACAATTGCTCTTTGCCGCGATCGACACAATACACCTGCATCGTGTCATGATCGTAAACGATGCCGGCCAAATTTTCGGCGTCGGGAACGAAAACCGTCTCCACGCTCGTCATGGTTCGTGCATCCAGCAGCTCAATCTCTTCGGAACCGTGGTACGTGACAAACAAGTATCCATTATCCGAATCGATCGCCATCCCGACGGCGCCGAGCACCGTGTGAGGAATCTCATGCTTGGCCTGCAATGATAATGTGCCATCCGACCCGATATCGTAAACATGTAACGGTTGTGTCACGTCTGATAAGGTTCCTTTGTCGGCGATAACGTACAGCGATTTCGCCATCGTCACCTTCGGAAGGATCGCCATGAACGCAACGACGATCAGGAACAGCAGGATCGCATGAGTTTTGAACGCCTTCTTTGTCATTTTGCCTTTCATCGTTAAATTCTCGCAACTAATGGATACGCCTTTCTATTTCATTGTGTTAACACGGGGCGATCCTTCGCCGGCATCCCCCATCACGTCACTCAGGATGCGGCTGTTGTGGTGGGGAAAACATGCAAGACCAGCATAAACAGGTTTTCACCACACCTCCGAATACAGCTATCTTATATATAAGTATATATAAATTCCGCTGTTATGTCAAGTATAATCGCTCTCAGCCGACCCTCCGGCGCTCGATATCCTGGCAAATCTTTTGACAACTGAGATCGGAAACTATATGATATAAACGTTAATATCAGCATGGAAGGAAAGTCTAAATTATGGCAAATAAAGGATTTACGCATCTTCATCTGCACAGCCAGTATTCACTGCTGGACGGGGCGATCTCGTTCGGTAAACTCCTCGCCAGGTGCAAGAAACTCCATATGGAATCGGTCGCGGTCACCGATCACGGCAATCTTTTTGGGGCCGTCGAATTTTTTACGAAGGCCCGTGTCGCGGATATCAAACCCATCCTCGGCATCGAGGCCTACGTCGCCCCCGGCAGCCGGTTCGACCGGACAAAGACCCGCATCTCCGACGCCGCCTATCATCTGGTCCTGCTGGCGGAAAACAACGTCGGTTACCAAAACCTGCTCAAGCTGGCCAGCACCGGATTTATCGACGGGTTCTACTACCGGCCGAGGATTGATAAGGAAATCCTGGCCGAGCTCAACGAAGGATTGATCTGCACGACCGCCTGCATCAAAGGGGAAGTGACGGCCGCGATGGCCTGCGGCGACGAGAAGGCGGCGCGTGCGGCGGCGGAAAGCTACGTGAAGATCTTCGGGCCGGAACGGTTCTTCATCGAAATACAAAGCCACGAAGGCGACGGCCCGAACGTCTGCCAGGGATTGGCCGACCTCGCCGAAAAAATGGGCCTCGGCCTGGTAGCGACGAATGACGTGCATTTTCTCGAAGAGAGCGATCACGAAGCGCATAATTGTCTCTGCGCCATCAGCACGGGCAAACGCTGGGATGACCCGGATCGAATGATCTATCCGTCGGATGTGTATCTCAAAAGCCCGCGCGAGATGCGCCAGCTTTTTTCTGATTACCCCGAAGCGTGTGACAACACCCTTACAGTCGCCGAGCGGTGCAACGTCGAACTCGATCTGAAAACGCAGCACGCACCCCGTTTCGAGCCGCCGGACGGCTCGACGCCGGAGGATTACCTGACGAACCTGTGTATCGAGGGCGCCAAAGAGCGCTACGGCGAAATCACCGAAACGATCCAGGCCCGGCTCGACCGCGAGCTGGATGTCATCGAATCCAAAGGATTCGCCAGCTACTTTTTGATCGTCTGGGATTTCTGCAAATACGCTCATGAGAAAAAAATTCCCCTCGGCGCCAGGGGCAGCGGCGTCGGCACGCTCGTCGGATATTGCCTCGGATTGTGCAACGTCGATCCCATTCGGTACGACCTGCTGTTCGAGCGGTTCATGGACCCGGCGCGCAACGAGATGCCCGATATCGATATCGACATCTGCCAAGCCCACCGCGCCGAGATCATCGACTACGTTCGCCAGAAATACGGCCACGTCGCGCAGATCATCACGTTCGGTACCATGAAGGCCCGCGCGGTCATTCGCGACATCTGCCGGGTGCTCGGCGTCCCGCTCAGCGAGGCGGATAAACTGGCCAAGCTGGTGCCCTTCTCGCTGGATATGACGCTGGATAAGGCGCTCAAGACGGAACCCGACTTAAAAAAAGAGTACGAACAAAATCCGGATACGAAAAGAGTCATCGACATCAGCCAGAGACTCGAAGGCCTGGCCCGGCACGCCTCGGTCCACGCCGCCGGCGTGGTCATTGCCGATGAGCCGCTCACGAATTTTGTGCCCCTCTACAAGGCCGCCGGCTCCGAGGATATCGTCACCCAGTTCGAGGGGCCGATGGTCGAAAAAGTCGGCCTGCTCAAAATGGACTTCCTGGGCCTCAAGACGCTCAGCGTCCTGGAGCGATCGTGCCAATTGGCGGCGAAGGTCCACGGCGTCGAGATCGACCTGGAAGAACTCGATCTGACGGATGCAAAGGTCTTCGAGCTTTTCTCGGCGGGGAAAACAAAAGGCATCTTCCAATTCGAGTCCGGCGGTATGCAAAACCTGCTCATGAAGATGAAGCCCGACCGAATCGAGGACCTGATCGCCGCCAATGCCCTCTACCGGCCCGGCCCCATGATCCTGATTCCCGATTACATCGACCGCAAGCACGGGGCCAACTGGAGCCTGCCCCACCCGATCATGACGGAGATCCTCGAAGAAACCTACGGCATCATGACCTACCAGGAACAGGTGATGCGGATTTGCAACCGCCTCGGGGATATCCCGCTGCGCGAAGCCTATACCCTGATTAAGGCGATCAGCAAAAAGAAACTCAAAATCATCGCCAAGGAGCGGGAGCGCTTCATCGCCGGCTGCGTCGATAAAGGTCTCAAGAAAAAGCAGGCCCAGGATATCTTCGAGCTGATCGAGCGATTCGCCGGGTACGGCTTCAACAAGAGCCATTCGACGCGCTACGCGTTCATTGCCTATCAAACGGCGTACATGAAAGCCCATTACCCCGTCGAGTTCATGGCCGCCCTTCTGACGTACGAAATGGACAATACCGACAAGATCGTCGATTATATTGCCGAGAGCAATCAGATGGGCATAGAGGTCCTGGCGCCCGATATCAACGAAAGCGGTGTGGACTTTACGCCGCTATACGAAAAGGACGAACAGGGAAACAGGAAGAAAGGCGTCATTCGCTTCGGTTTGGCGGCGGTCAAGGGCGTCGGCGGCAAAGCGGTCGAGCAGATCATCGCGGCGCGCGACCAGGTCGGCCGGTTCCAGAGCCTGTTTCACTTCTGCGAGAACGTGGACTTAAGAGCCGCCAACAAGCAGGTCCTTGAGGCGCTCATCAAGGCCGGCGCGTTCGACGACCTGGGAGGCAATCGGCCGCAAATGATGGCCGGGCTGGAAGCGGCGATGGCCAACGGCTCAAGCTTGCAGGCCGACAAGCAAAAAGGGCAGATGAGCTTCTTCGGACAAATGGCGGCCGAGAATGATTATTCACAGGACCACAAGCGCCTGCCCGACGTGCCTCCGTGGCCGGAGACGCAGATGCTGGCCTATGAGAAGCAGGTGCTCGGGTTCTACGTGACCAGCAATCCGCTGAGCCATCACGCCGAGACGATCAATATCTATTCGACGCACAACAGTTTTGAGTTGGCCGAGAGCAATGGCGAAAATCAGGTCGTGATTGGGGGCATGATCACGAAGTCGAGATTCAACATCACCAAATCGGGTCGAAATCCCGGCCAGAAGATGGCCGTCTTTACGCTCCAGGATTTACAGGGCCAGATCGAGGTGGTGATGTTCCCCGAAGTGCTGAACCAATACGGCGACCTGCTGGTTGTCGACACGGTCGTTTTCGTGAAAGGTAAAGCGGATTACCGGAGGGAGCAGCCGAACGTGATCGCGGAAGAACTGATCGCCCTGGACAACGTGAGGGAGAAGTTAGCCGCCCAGGTCCGGTTAGGGCTGGACGCCCGCGAGGTGACGAAAGAGAAAGTGGCGACGATCAAGAGCATCTGCCAGCACCACCGGGGCCGCAGCCCGGTTTACGTCGCCGTGCGAACGGACAAAGGCCGGGTGTACGCCGCCGCCGACAAGGAGCTGAGCGTCAATCCCGACGAAGACTTCTGCCGAAAAATGCGCCAGCTCATCGGCGAAGAAAATTTTCAACTGGCAAGATAGCTGCTGAATGCTCGATTCTGGATACGCGTATTGAGTCGATGATAGCTCGCTTGTCGTCATTCCTGTGAAAACAGGAATCCAGAGGTATGTCATTCTGAGCGAAGCGAAGAATTAAGTAATTACAAGAAATGGCTCGAAGGAAGAGGTAGAGTAGCAACTTCAAGCAAAGCACTGTCGGAAAGAAAGTTCATAAAGTACCGGGAAGCAGGTGAATCTGTTGAGGTTAGTCTGAGCATCGAAGGTTATGATCTTGGTAGAAAATACGCTAACTGGTTCGAGCGCAGCGGGCTTTGGTTCGCAGAATACAACGACCACTGGATATGGATCATTGTCAGTTTCTTCGGCGGCGTGGTTGGAGCACTGTTGATTAACTGGTTGTCAGAGTGACAGCACAGAGGCCTATTTTTCAGGCAGGACGATTATTCTTGATGATTTACCAAAGACGAGTGATAATATCTTCGGTTGCCAACATTAACCTTAGACTTTTATATTGCTGAAATTCATATAGAGTTATGTTTACGGAACAGCAAAAGCAAGTACTGAAGCAGCGACTGGTGAGTTTGCTCAAGACCGAAGAGGAAGTGTGTCGGATAATCATCTTCGGTTCTTTTGTCACTTCGGATGATCCGCATGATTTGGACGTTGCCGTGTTTCAGGATAGCGACGAAAAATACCTTCCATTGGCGATGAAATACCGTCGAAAAACCCGGGATATTGCTCGCCTGATTCCTATGGATATTTTACCTTTAAAAGCAAATGTCCAAGGAGAGATGTTCCTGGATGAGATCGAACGCGGCGAGGTGATTTATGAACGGACTACCGGCAGACACGACGGTTGAGATGGCGAAAAAGGAATACGATATCCTTCGGGGCCTCGAGCCGGAGGGGCGCGCGAAGATGGCGTTCGAGATGAGCGACGGTCTTCGCCGTATTGTCGAGGACGGCGTCCGGCATCGCCATCCGGATTGGGATGAGACACAAATCAAGCTGGACGTCCTGCGGCTTATGATCGGGAATAAGCTCTACAGGCAAATAATCAAATCAATGAGGACAAGCTCGTGACAAGCCTGAGCGACTTCCTGAAAAAGCTTATCAAGATTCTGGACGATTGCTCCGTTCCCTACATGATTTCCGGGTCTATCGGCAGCAGTTATCACGGCCAGCCAAGAGCCACAAAAGATATTGATGTCGTGATGGCTCCCACGAAGAAACAACTTTTGCGTTTCGTCGAATCGCTGGGCACGGATTACTACGTCAGCCTGCAAGCCGTCCGAGACGCATTCGCCAGCCAATCGACGTTCAATGTGATTGACAACCTCTCCGGCTGGAAAGCCGATTTTATTCTTCGCAGGAACAGGGAATTCAGCCGTCAGGAATTTGAGCGCAGGCGTCGCGCTGAAATCGGAGGGACCGATGTTTGGGTGGCCTCGCCGGAAGATATGATCTTAAGCAAGCTGGAATGGTCGAAAAAACATCAATCGGAACAACAATTCCATGACGCATTAGGCATTGCCGTCGTTCAGTGGGACCATCTTAACGTCGGCTACTTGAAACAATGGTCCAAAGAGCTACAGGTACAAGGTTCTCTTGAGCAGCTTATCGATCAAGCCGAAAGACTTGTGAAATAGAACGGTACATCCTGCACGTGAAACGAGAGATTCCATCTCAAGATAGATTCACTTTTTCTGTACGGCGAGTGTGTAGATGGGCCTTTGGTCCTTAATGTACTTTCGCTCGAAATTGGTCCCGGCCCATTCGCCCGCTTCGGCGCCGGCGGGACGAATGAACCCAACGGCCTCGAGCCTGTCACTGTCTGCGGCGATCACCTCTTTGATCTGCTCGAAATAATCGGCGTGGTCGGTCGCGATGCGCAACTGCCCCCCCGCCTTCAGGCCGCGGACGAGGTGGTCCAGATTCGCCGGGCAAAGAAAGCGTCGCTTGTGGTGACGCTTTTTCGGCCACGGATCGGGAAAGTAGATATGGAAACAATCCACGGAGCCATCCGGGACGAACTCGGCGATGAAGCCGGCGGCGTCGGTGCGAATAATTCGTACGTTCGCCAAACCCCACCGCCCGATACGATCGACGGCGTAGCGGTAATAACGATTGGCCCGCTCGATCCCGAGGAAGTTGTCACTCTCTCGGGCCTGGGCCTGATGGAGCAGGAAGGTCCCCTTCCCCGAGCCGATTTCAACGTGGACCGGCCCGTGACGTCCGAATATCCGGTCGAAATCCATTTTGCCGTCAAAATCTGCGGGCTTCAGCGAAATTTCAGAATAATCCTTTAATGTCCGGGCCATTTTGCGTAACCCCGTCTAAAAGCACATCTTGATTCAACATCACGTATTCAACGGACCTCATTATACGAAATTTTCGGCGGTGAAGCGAAGGTCGAAGCCCTTTATCACCTCCCGTCACAACTAAAGTAAAAGCCTCAAACGTTCGATAAAAGGCGATGAACTTCATTGTCGGCGGGAGCGTATCCACTATGGGACTGGGTCGCAGACGCCAGGATTAGGGAGTCTGAACATGATTTCGACATTGATCAGAGTACGCCGGAAACGAATTCTCATCGATATTGATACGCAAAAAGACTACCTGTTAGCCGAGGGCAAAGCGTGCATCCGCAACCACAGGAGAGTGCTGGCGCACATTCGCCGGGTGATGGCATGGGCCCGAAGCGAACATATCCCGATCATCTCGACGGCCGAAGTCTATCCGAACAACAACGGTGAAAGCGCAATCCACTATTGTATCGACGGCACCGAAGGACAGAAGAAAGTCCGTTATACCCTGCTGAAGGACCGGGTCAGTCTGGCCGCGGACGGCAATACCGACCTACCGAGGGACATGCTGCGCCGATACCGGCAGGTCATTCTGCATAAGCGCTGCGTGGATCCCTTTGACGAGCCGCGAATCGACCGGCTGCTGAGCGAGCTGCGCGCCAGCGAGTTCATTCTGGTCGGAACCAGCCTGGAAGGCGCCGTGAAGATGACGGCCCTGGGCCTGCTGCAACGAGGCAAGAAAGTAACCGTCGTCATTGACGCGGTCGGCTCACGGGACAAAAAAGACGCCAAGCTCACCCTTCGCAAGATGGAGACCAAAGGGGCCAAGCTGGTTGAGACCAAGAAGATCGCCGGCACGTCCCATCTCAGATGCGTCGGCGTTTGCCACTGCGAAAGCTGCCGGGGCGCAAGCCGGAAAGCCCAGATCGGCGCCGCCAAAGATAATTAGCCTCCCCGTCCGTTCGCACCCCTGTTCAAACGCAAGCTGAATACCTATCGAACTGCGCCCTCTGAAACCATATAAGCGGACTCCGTTTATTATTGACGGAGCCGATCCGGCGTCGTATATTGCATGGGCTGATTTTGCGAAAGGAATTTCACTTTAGACAACATCATATTCGCGTAAGGAGACGGTCATGAAGCTATTCCGATCCACTAAAAACAAGCCGGCCCGGAAACGAACCGTAGATGCCCGATTCGGGCACGGGTCTATACTTATCGTTGTGCTATGGGCGTTTCTGCTCGCTCTTGCGAAACCCGCGAGCGCCGAGGAACGCCCGCTTTCGGTCAACGGCGTCTTCCCGAATTTGACCGTCATGGCCAAAGGAACGGGCAGCGATTCCGAAACCGGGATCGGGGCATTGATCCCGTGGGCGGAAAAACTCTGGGCGGTCGGATACGTCGCCCATATCCGGGGCGAAGGGCTGGGGCTTTATGAGATCAGTGAAAACATGACCATGCGGCGCCATCCGGCCTCCGTCACGGGCACTTTTGCCAATCGTATGGCCCATTGGCCCTCCGGCCAGGCGTTCATCGGGCCGCACGCCATTGACGCCGAAGGAAACGTGCGGACGATCGAGGACCTCAAGAAATTCCGCCTGACCGCCACGATTTCGCATCTGACCGATCCGAAGAACAAGGTTTATGTCCTGGGGATGGAGGGCCGTTTCTGGGAAGTGGATGTGAAAAGCCTCAAAGCGACGTTACTCTGCAATCTCGTTAAGGAACTCCAGATACGAGACGCCAAGGCTCACTTCAAAGGGGCCTATAGCGCCAACGGCCGGGTCGTCGTTGCGAACAACAGCTATGACGAAAAGGAATTCCAGGGCAAAAGAGACGCCGGACGCTTAGCCGAATGGAACGGCAAAAAATGGACGATCATCGAACGCAATCCCTTCGTGGGCGTCGGGGGCAGCGCTTCGGGCAGCTCATACGGCGGCCATACGATCTACGCCACCGGCTGGACCAAATCGTCCGTCGTCCTTCGCGTATTTACCAAAGGCGAGTGGCACCGTTACCTGCTCCCCAAGGCCAGTCATAGCTGGGACCACGCGTGGAACACCGAATGGATGCGGATTCGCCACGCGGTGACCGAGCGGTTGCTGATGGACGTACACGGCATGTTCTACGAACTGCCGGCCCTCGCGTATGACGGCAAGATTTGGGGCATCCGCCCGATTTGCAGCCATCTCCGCGTCGTTCCCGATTTCTGCTACTGGCGGGGCCTGTTCGTATTGGCCAGCGACCAGATCGATCACGACCAGGGCCAGCCGCAATCGGGTTTATGGTTCGGCAATATCGACGACCTCTGGTCGATGGGCAAGCCCGCCGGCTGGGGCGGCCCGTGGTGGGAAACGCCAGTCGATGCCGGCATGCCGTCGGACCCGTTCCTGATGACCGGCTTCGACAAGAAGGTCGTCCATCTCGCCCACGACTCGCACCAGAACGTGGAGTTTAAGATCGAGGTCGATTTCCTGGGCAATGGGACGTGGAAACCCTATCTCAATATCCTGGTCCCCTCCAGCAGTGGATATACATACCACGTGTTCGAGGACGGCTTCTCGGCACATTGGGTGCGCATCACCGTGGATCGAGACTGTAACGCAACGGCCTATTTTATGTACAATTAGTTCCGAATATTCTACCATTGGAGAGGCCTGTGATGTGAAGGGTGGCAGCCTCAAGCGAAGCTTGGGGATGGCTTTTCGCACCATCCCCATCCCTTTGGGATGAGGCGGCCACACGATTGACATAAGCGAAGAATTATTGTTGAGTTTCAAGATTCTATAGGAGTAGAGATTATGAAACACACAAAACGAAATAGAAAAACCATTATCGTATGGGCGGCGCTTTTATTCTGCGCCGCGGCGACGTTCATCCCAAAACCGACGAAGGCTCAGGATCTGACGCAGTTCGAGAAGCGGATGACGAAATGGACGCTGGACAACGGGCTGACGTTTCTGGTCCTGGAGAGGCACGAGGCGCCGGTCGTTTCGTTTCATACGTATGCCGATGTGGGGGCCGCCGATGAGGTCCGGGGCATCACGGGTTTGGCGCATCTCTTCGAGCACATGGCCTTCAAGGGAACCAAAACGATTGGGACTCAAAACTACATGGCCGAGAAAGTGGCGATGGCGAAGATGGACAAAATATTTCTGGCGTTGAAGGCCGAACGCCGGAAGGGCGAGCAGGCGGATAAAGCCCGCCTGGAACAGTTGCACAAGCAACTCCAGGACGCCCAGGAGCAAGCGCAGAAGCATCTCGTTCACGATGAATACGAGGAAGTCCTTTCGCGGGAAGGGAGCTCGGGCTTCAACGCGTACACGAGCCAGGACGCCACGCAGTATATCCTGAGCCTTCCGTCCAATAAGGTGGAGCTTTGGATGGTGATGGAATCCGACCGGTTTGCCAATCCCGTGCTGAGAGAATTCTATAAAGAGCGAGAAGTCGTGATGGAAGAGCGGCGGCTCAGCGTCGAGAGCCAGCCGGTCGGGCGCCTGCTCGAAGAATTTATGGCCGTCGCCTATAAGGCCCATCCCTACGGAGACTCCATCGTCGGTCACATGAGCGATATTGCCACGCTGACCCGCACCGAGGCGGAGGCTTTCTTCGAGAAGTATTATTCGCCGGGCAACTTAACGATTGCGATTGTGGGGGACGTCGATCCCAACCGGGTCGAAGCCCTGGCCCAAGAGTACTTCGGTCCCATCCCGAGCCGGGCCAAACCCGATCTCGTCGAGACGGTCGAACCGCCGCAGTTGGGCGAGCGGCGGGTGGTGGTGGACGATCCGTCTCAGCCGTTCGTCCTGATCGGTTACCACAAGCCGGACATCCATCATCCGGACGACGCCGTCTTCGACGCGATCACGGATATCGTCGGTATGGGCCGGACGTCCCGGCTACATAAAAGCCTCGTCAAGGAAAAGAAAATCGCCGTGGCGGCCTCCGGATTCCAGGGCATGCCCGGCGTCAAGTATCCGAACTTATTCTTGTTTTACGCCGTCCCGGCCAGAGGGCACACCAACGAAGAATGCGAGGAAGCGATCAATGCCGAAATCGAGCGGCTCAAAAACGAGCTCGTTACGCCGGAGGAACTGGCCAAGGCCAAAACGCGGGCGCGGGCGGGTTTGATCCGGCAGCTCGACTCCAATTCCGGACTGGCGGCCCAGTTAACCTTCTACGAAGTCGTCACCGGAGATTGGCGCAATCTGTTCAAGCAGCTCGATAAAATTGAGGAGGTGACGGCCGAAGATATTCAGCGCGTGGCCGGCGAATATTTTACGACCCAGAACCGGTCCGTCGGAATCATCAAGACAACCGGAGCCGGCGGTTAGGACAATGTTTCATAAATATCCCGAGACTGAGATTGCCGCGCCGACCTTCGGTCGGCTCGCAATGACGGCCATAAAAACACAATGTCATTGCGAGGAGCTTGCCCCTCGGGGGCGAGCGACGAAGCAATCTCTGCCGCCGAGAGTCCAGAAAAATTACGAAGTTTGAAGGGAGTATCAAAATGATAAGACATCAATCACGAATCATCAAAATTGTGCTCATGGCTGTTCTCGGATCGGGCCTTTTGTGGACGGGGTGCGCCGAACGGACCGCCCGGGACAGTCGCCGCGCCAAAGCCCCGAAAGCGTTGAACCTTGAATCGCTCAAAACCGAACCCACCGTCCGCGACTACAAGCGTCTGAAGTACCCGAAGCTGCGGGACATCGAGATTCCCGAGGTCGAACAGGTAACTTTGGACAACGGGATGCGGCTGTTTTTGCTCGAAGATCACGAGTTGCCGCTGGTGAACCTTTCGGTCCGGATCCGGACCGGATCGATGTACGAGCCGGCCGAGAAGATCGGCCTGGCCTCGATCACGGGCATGGTCATGCGCACCGGCGGCACGACCGGCAAGACGGGCGACGAGTTGGACGAAGAGCTGGAGAGCATCGCGGCCTCGGTCGAAACCGGGATCGGCCTCAATGCCGGCTCGGCGTCCATGTCGGTCTTGAAAGCGGACGTCGATACGGGCCTGGCGATTCTCGCTGACGTGCTGATGCATCCGGCGTTCCGCGAAGATAAAATCATGCTGGCGAGGATGCAGCATAACAGCTCGATCGCGCGGCGCAACGATTACGTCGGATCGATCGCGGGACGCGAGTTCGACAAGCTCATCTACGGCCCGAAAAGCGTGTACGCGCGGCACACCGAATACGCGACGATCGCCAATATCAGCCGGGACGACCTGGTGGCTTTCCACAAGAAGTACTTCGGCCCCAACAATATGATGCTGGCCGTCTGGGGCGATTTCGATACAAAGCAAATGATCGAGAAAATCGAGAAAGCGTTCGAGGGATGGCCGAAAGTGAATCTGCAACGGCCCCAGACGCCGAAGGTGCAATATGAATTTCGTAAAACCGTCAATGTGATTCGCAAAGACGACGTCAACCAGTCGAACATTTACTTAGGACACATCGGCGGCCTGCGGAACGATCCGGACTACTTCGCCCTGATCGTCATGAACAAGATTCTCGGCGGCGGCTTCACAAGCCGTCTCTTCAAGAACGTCCGCTCACGCGAGGGCCTGGCCTATTCGGTCTTCGGGGCCTATTCGGCCAATTACGACTATCCCGGCGAGTTTTACGTCGGATGCCAGACCAAGTCCGAATCGACGGTCAAAGCCATCCGCGCGATGCTCCGAGAGGTTGAGAAGATAAAGGAGAGCGAAGTAACCGACGAAGAGCTTGCCATAGCCAAGGACAGCTTTCTCAACTCGTTCGTCTTCAACTTCGACACGACCGGCGAGATCGTCAATCGCCTCATGGTGTACGAGTACTACGGCTACCCCGCGGATTTCCTGTTGCAGATCAAGCAAAACGTCGAGAAGGTCACGAAAGCCGACGTCCTGCGCGTCGCACGAAAGCACCTCAAGCCCGACACGGTGCACATCCTGGCCGTCGGCCGCCCCGACGACTTCGGCGAGCCGCTCTCGACCTTAGGATCAGTGAACGAAATCGACATCGCTATCCCGACACCGAACCAGTAATGCCAGGTAGGCCAACGGCCTCTGTTTTACCGGGCATTTACAGACCGGATCGAATGTCGTATAATTCACGTATGAACTGGAAAGAATATATTATTGCCGATCCTGCTGTTTTAGGTGGCAAGCCGACCATCACGGGAACAAGACTCTCGGTGGAGTTCGTGATTCAGCGTCTTGCACAAGGCTGGACGCAGGGCGAGTTGCTGGAGAACTACCCGAGATTGACAGCGAAGCATCTGCAAGCCGTATTTGCTTTCGTTCAAGAGTGTATCGAGGACGGATTGCTCATCAGTCATTCGCAAAAGGCCGACCGATGAAACTGTTGGCAAATGAGAACTTCCCTCTAAAGAGGGCTCACTTCCTCAAAGCCGCAGGAATCGATGTTAAAACCGTTGGAACAGATTGTGCAGGGATCACTGATCGGGAAATCCTGGAGATAGCCGTTCGAGAGGAACGGACCATTGTAACGTTCGACAGACACTATGGAGAATTGATCTTTCGACATGGTCAAAGGCCACCGTGCGGCGTGATTTACCTCAGATGGAAGACATTCGGTCCGGAGGACCCGGGCAGATATCTCGCTCAATTGTTTACGGACAGACAGATCGATTTCTCTTATGCCTTAACTGTGATCGACGAAGACACAATCAGGCAGCGAAAATACAAACCTGATGACAACAGGTGAAAGACAGTCCATTCTGCGTTGAAGTTGCGAGTGTATACATTACAATTGCGCCGTGGGCATCTTGCCCGCGATTCGAGAGCGAGACGCCCTCGACACATCATTGTCATTTATCTCTTCTTTCTCGTCTCAAAAGCTCAGCATCTCAGGGAGAATTGAAAGTGTCAGGTACGTTTTTTGAGTCAAACGTTCCGGTGCGGACCAGCCATCGTGAGGAACTGGGCAGAAGATTGGAGAACTACGAAAAGGACCCTGGTCGTCTGCTGACGCTCGAAGACCTCCAGAGACGGCTTGAGGCGAACGGATAACCTGTCCTTGTTCAGTCGTTGGATCTGTTTCTATTGCAATATATATACATAAATGATAAGATATCGCAATGAAATGGGAAGAATTGCTGAGGCAGGTTGGTGACACTCGAAGATGTCTATGAATGGGTTGAAACGAATACATGATGCATACACGAAGAGACTTTATGAAATGGGTGGGGCTTGGTACCATCTTCCCGCTTGTCATGAATTGCCAGAACAAACTGAGAGCGAAAGACGCTGGCGAAAAATCCGACAGGCCCAACTTTATTTTTATTCTGACGGACGATCAGCGGCATGATGCGATGGGGTGTGCGGGGAATGCTTTGGTGCGTACACCCAATATCGACTCGCTGGCAGCGCGGGGCGTTCGGTTTGAGAATGCGTTTGTGACGCTTTCAATTTGCAGTCCCAGCCGGGCGGCGTGCCTGACCGGGCGATATGGAAGCGCTACCGGCGTGACGAGCGTGCCCGGAACGCTCAATAAGAACGAAAAGACCATCGCCCACATGCTGAAAGAAGCGGGGTATCGAACGGGGGTGGTCGGCAAGTGGCATTTGGGCAACTCGCCCGCCGAATTGGGATTCGATTTTGCCACATTCTTTCGGTCCAACGGGACCTACTATAATCGCAAGGTCATTAAGAACGACAAGTCGCAAAGGGCCGCCGGATATATCGAAGACTTCAACGCACAACAGGCCATCGAGTTTATCAAGGACGCTTCATCGTCGCCGTTTATGCTCTGGTATTGCACCCAGGTTCCGCACATGGACCATACGTTCGACTGGCCGGCCCGCGACGAGATGCTGGCAACATACGATCCGGATCAAATGCCCGTGCCCGAGACGTGGCGGGACGATTTGAACGGCAAGCCGTCGTACCTGAAAGAAGGCCGGAATCGCAAACAAGCCCTGCGTTACGGCTACGACAAGGCGGAAAACATCCGTCGGCATTTAAAGCGATACTACGCGGCCATCACCGAGATGGACGCCGCACTCGGTCGCGTTCTCAAGGCCGTGGATAAGTTAGGTCTGCGGGACAACACGTATTTCATCTTCATGGGGGACAACGGCTGGTTCATGGGCGAGCACGGCTTCACCAGCAAGGTCTTGCCCTATGAAGAATCGATCCGCGCGCCGATGATGATCGCCGGGCCCGGTATCGAACACGGCGTGGATAGCCATTTAGTTCTCAACATCGACCTGGCACCGACGATCCTCGAACTGGCGCGGATTCCGGCTCCGCAGAACATGCACGGCCGGAGCCTCCTTCGATTAGTGAAGAGCAAAGAGGCGCGATGGAGAAAATCCTTTCTGTACGAAGCCCCGACGCCCACACTCGGCAGCCGGCCCCTGCTGGCCCTGCGCACCGAGCGATACAAGCTCATACAGACCTTCGACGCGGATGAGCCGTCGCGGGTCGTGTTCGAGGAATTGTACGACGTGAAGCACGACCCCACGGAAATGAACAACCTCGCCGGCCAGATCGAATACGACGAAACGCTACGACAGCTTCGCAGCAAACTCAAGGGCGCCAATAATACGATCAAATCCTGATGTCATTCCGACCGAAGTGGAGGCATCTATTCCGAACAGATTTCTCCGTTCCGCCTTCGGCTCCGGTCGAAATGACACGCTATCAGAAATACCCGTGCATCGAAACGAGATTAGTGTTCTTGTCTAATCTGCTCGATCAGCTCCAGCGCCTTCTCGATCATGATTTCGCCGGCGCCTTTGGCGAGGTTTGTACCCGAACCGGGCTCGTATGCGCCTTCATCGTAGGCGGCGCTGTGGCAAACATAACCGACTGTGTCATTGCAGACTGAAACAATAATAAGATTGTCCAGTCCGGCCCGTTTCTGTATCTCCAGGCCGACTTCCACGAGAATCTCGCCCGGCAAGCCCAGGATGTAGATATCCCCGAGTCTCACCACCTGAAGCTCCGTACTCATCCGCTCCGGCCGCGCGCTTTTCCCGGCTTCTTCGGAGGATGGCTTCTTAGTGGGTAACAGCAATTCTCTCTTAGCGGCATCGAGCGTGATATCGTCGCGGGTCGCAAGGAATTGAAGCTCTTTGAGCGCCTCGCCCCCTACCGCCCTGCCGATCTGTTGCCGGGGAACAACGCCCCGATGGTAGGGAACGGCGTTGCCCGCCAATCCGAGCGTAAACAGACAGAGTCCGCCCTCCGCCCGCTCGACGACGCCCGTCGCGTAGGCGGGGTAGTCGGCCGATATCGCGGTGCTTAAGTAGGGATAGATGCTCACCGGGTGACAGCCGAAGTTCACGAGCGAGCCGACCAGCACGCCGTTGGCATCCTCGACGCGGAGCACGCGCACGGCCGGATCAATCGGTCCGAAACGCCGCTTCGTCTGCCCTTCCGGATAGGTAAATGTGACACGCGTGCGACCGTCGGCATCGACCACGACTTTCCTCGTTCCCCTCATTTCAGCCGGCAGGGTAAAGGCCATCTCCACGCGTCCGTCGGCATCCCGCGGCCGCCGGTTATAGACGACCTTCGGCGCCTGACCCCTGGCGGCGCCGATCTTCACGGGCTGCATATTCTTATGAGCCAATAGCACCGCACTGGCGATCTTCCCGACCAGCGTCGCCACAAAGGACCGGTCCACCTCCGTCATCTCAACGATCTTTTCCGGCGCGAGCTTGGATCGCTTAAACACCTCCGGCCCGGAATGCGTATGCGTCGCACAAACGAGAACGTTCTCTTCGGGTATCCCCGTCTTTTCCTTAACGATCTTGCGCACCGGTTCCGTTATCTCTTCCAGTGGCGTATAAAGCAAATCACATGCGACGACGGCGACGGTCTCGTCCCCATCGCTGAGCACCAGCGCCTTGGCGTACAGCTCATCGAGTACGGCGTCGCTCACGTACCCCTTCGACCCGATCAGCAGCCCCCCCAGCGGCGGCGTAATATTCGTCTTCCCGCAGCCCCCCTTCAATTCCGCCAAGCAGGCAGAACAAAAAAACACATTCACCCACAGAACTACCAAAACCAATACCGTCGATTTCATCGTCACACATTTCTTCATAGCCACATATCCTTATCCAATTACATCAAGTATTTTCAGCCTATTCTAACGCAGCGTCCGCGCACAAGCCAGCCCAATTAGTTCCTGTTGCGGAAAGTAGAAAACTCACATGTCACCCCTGCGAAGGCAGGGGACCAGGGCGTAAAAAAGTGGATTCCCGCCTACGCGGGAATGACAAATCCGTTCCGTTAACGCAATACCTTGGTCATCATGGGCATTCGCGCCGACACGGTAGGTATCGCGAGAATTGAAACGATTCACGTGCCCATCCAGATAGCCGGCGTTCAGCCATACTTATCATCGTTGTCGGTCGCATACGAGGCCAGGCCGACAAGAAGCTGCCGCTGATTATTCCCGCAGACGACGATTCGCACTTTCTCTTTCGCCAGACGAAGAGACGGCAGCAGAATCCCCATTAAGATCGCAATAACCGCTATGACGACCAACAATTCAATCAACGTGAACCCACGCTCGACTCTGCCCATCATCGTCCTCATAACTCATGCCTCACGACCATCAGACCAAACCAGACGGAGAATCACAACAAAAAAACTGCACGAAGTGGGCATTGCGATTAATTCCACCTTATCGAGGAAATAGGTTCCGTCTTTAGCCGGTCCTTTCAGAGTGAGTAAGCTTTGTTGGCTTATGTGTCATTCAAAATCTGCATCGCATACCTACCAACAGTCTCTATAAGCTCTAAGTCAACTTCAATACCTTTTTCCTTCAATCGGACGATACAATCAACAACCTCTCTTAGAGCTTGTGTCCTCTCCTTAAATATATGTATCTCTTGCTCGCGCATATCTCGGTCATGCTCATCTTGCTGTCGCTGTCTTTCTAACTCGGCCTTTCGCATGTCTTCGTCACGCTGTTGAATCAAACGCTGTCTTTCTATTTCAAGCTGACCGATCTTTTCATAGACCCTAGCTTTGATCTCTTGAACTTTTGCAAGCTCCTGGTCACCCTTAGCTCTCATCCATTTGCGAGCGCTCTTTCCGGTTTCAGGCACAAGCTTCTTAACGTCTTGGATGATTTGCCTGAGCAAGTCCGGCGGATTAGTCTTGTCCTCATGCTGGCGAAGTATTATATCGTGACGCTCCGTCATTGTAACACCTCTACCGGCTCACGTTGACGCACAAACATCTGCCAATCATCAACTGTCAGTCCTCTACCGCCACAGAGAATATGATACTTGTTCAAATCCCGATACAGTTCGGCAATTCCTTCAACGACATAATTATCTTTGGTTGCTGGTTCGACGTACACCCTTAAGAGAAGCTTGTCCTTAATTAAATTATTTGCATCCTTACTTTCGTTGGCTGCCTCCCTTATTAGTTCATCTGCATCCATAAAGTCATGATAGACACTCGCAAAACGGATATATGCTACTTTGTCAATGTCGCGAAGGCAGTTCATCACACTTTCAGCAATGAAAGTTGACGGTACATCAATCTCAAAATTCCTGAAGATGTCCGCCTCAACATCGTCAGCTACTTGTTGAATTTGATCTGCTGAAATTGGTCTTTTGTAGGAAGCTTTCTCCAAACTGGTAATGATTTTGTCCCTGTCATAAGCAACTATGGATTTGTCTTTTTTTACTACACGGATTTTATCTACTTGAAAAAAGAAGTTTGTCTTTGGCTCGCGAATGTTTAGCGACTTCAGCTTCCCAAGCTGTGGGTTTATTGCCTTTGGTTGATTTGTCAGCCTCCGGTAGAGTTCCTCATAGCCTTCATCCATATCAGTGCGAAAATATACGCTGCCTCTAAAGGGATCAGGTATCCACCTAACATCTCTTTTCTGTAAAAAAACAGGGAGGAATCGCTTGTTGATAGTACCCTCTTCCCAAAAGTAAGTGTTGATCAGATTCCATTCGTACTTTATCCCTCGTTTCTCCCCTGGAGCAAGTCTATCCATCACACCCTTGTAGTACCTCTCGGTACAGATAACTAGAACAAAATCAGCTTTGCTCATTTGCTGCAACATCCACTGCGCCCAACCCTTCTCCGGCCAGGGCTCATACTGATCCAGAATCGCATCGATGCCCTCCGACCGTAACTTGTTAGCGAATCCCAGAACCTTATCCGCATGTTCTGGTGAATCATGGCTGTAACTGATAAATACCCGAGGATGTCTCCGTTGATTATTCTTGCCCATTTTATCACCTTGGACTAAATATACTTGTCGGAAAAGGGAACATTCTACTTTTCGCCTTTCATAAGCAGTATACCTCTATCTCTCGCCTGCTTTTGAAGCTTTTTCAACTCGTTGGTTCCCTTCCGCCAATATTCAAGCTGCTTGCGGGCTAACTTGGTTCTGTGTCGTTTATTTTGAACACAATCGGACGTTCGAATCTTCATACGCAATCCTCATTATTTATCATATCAGAGGAAACGTGAAATCACAACAAAAAAGCGTCGCGAAGTGTCTAATGCAATGATACTCTAAAATCGATTCTCCGCGTGCAAGTCAAACACATAAATTGGAAGATTCTACCGTGCTATTTGATATTGGGCTGGTTTAAAGGTACGATAGGATAAATCCTGGATTGTTTTTGTGCCAGAGGTTGCAAAACGATGGGTTATCATTTTTGACGAAAAGGAAGGAAGGTAAATTATGAAAACGATGTTTGATCTGAGAAGTCTTCTCATTGGCGCGGTTCTGACGGGATTCGTCCTCCTTGCTTTCGGAGCGGCACTGAGCCATTCCCCTCAGGTAGATCGTTTCCGGTTCGGAGCCAGCGGAAGTCATGTGTTTGTTATCGACACGGCCACGGGACAGGTCTGGGGCAAGTATGTCACCCCGCGCCAGGATTTGACGAACCAGGAATTCATGAAGCCCAAACTGTCGTTGGACAAGCGATAAACGGCGAACCCGAAAAAGGGGCCAGGAGCTTCTGTCAATTTCGAAATGATGCGGCTGAATGTTCACGTCGAGATCGACAGATTCCAGCAATTCCTCGTAGTAAAATGGGGGGGCAAGCCCCACACTACTTTTATCACGGGGCGTTATTCGGCACAGTCACCCTTTTCTATCAACTGTCTCCAGCCATTAATGGCTGGCTGTCCCTATTTTTTCAAGTCCGGTGCAGCGATTTGTCAGGTACCTATTGATGGATATAGAAGGTATCAGTTTCTTTTCCATCATTGACCATCTTGACAAAGACGTGTTTCAGTTCATCAAGAATATTGTTGAACTCTGCTTGATCCAGGTTCTTTTTGTATTCTTCGTTATATTTTTCTCTTAACTGATCTGGTGATACTGTTAACCTGTCTATATCCAGCAAGCTATTTCGATGTATTAACTGGGCTAAATTGAATACTTTTTCGTTTGGAACACTGTCCTCAGACATATGCCAGCAGAAATCCTGTTTGTAATCATTCTCGTCAACTAGTACGCCGAAATGGAAATGGGAGGGATCAAATTGAACCGTACCAGAAATAAGGTCATCTTCAACCGTTTCAAAACTGATTGACTCTGCTCCCAGAGCTCCTAGGAATGCTGTAAGAAATTTCTCTCTATGCATAAACACGTATCCTTCCATTTGTTTCGGTACTAAAGTTTCGACTATATACTAATGAAAAACTAGGGACAGTCACCTATTAAATGATTCTTATCTTTCACTTTTTCGCTCTTTTGTTCTTCTTTGGTCTGCCGACGGGTAACGGACGGACACGGCGGCCCAGCACCCTTTCCAGCTTACTCAAAAAACTATCGCTACCCGAGGGCCGTCCGGTGTACGTTCTTGATTGTAACTCCTTAGCGTCGGATTCTTTCAGATCCCTCGAAAGCTTCTCACGCCACCGTTCGGCCGATATCCTATCATACCATTCGGACAAATTCAAGAGATCCGACGTCGCTCCGGCATCGACGTGCGCCGCCGCACTCGACCAGGCATACCGCCAGGGTTTGCGATGCAGCCGGGCGCGGACCGGATTCAGCTCGACGTATTTGGTCATCGACGAAGAACACCTTTTGGCGGTTGTCTCCCCACTGGGTGAGATGGTGAGCGAAACCCACGGCGACGGTTCTGGCGAATCTTGGCATGCAACCAAAACAACAAAGAAATCGCAATGTGTCAAGATGAAAATAGGTGGCGGCCCCTAGTCCCAGAACAAGCGTAGGTTGAACGTCACCAGTGACCTTGGTTTTTGAAAAGGACTCGAAATGACCCTTCTGTTGCATTAAAATACGCTTTTAATCAAACCCAATAATGCAAACATTTATGTG
>Ga0272442_10002128_pt1 | contig 29111 bp, 18 predicted proteins | sample SSMForm2O_FD_200262 | JGI IMG/M metagenome (GOLD analysis project Ga0272442, IMG submission 200262) | Marine sediment archaeal communities from Little Sippewissett salt marsh, Falmouth, MA, United States - SSM-Form-2O | ecosystem: Environmental > Aquatic > Marine > Wetlands > Sediment ...
AAAAAAGAATTAACAGAACAAAAGGGTGGGTTTTTGCATCTTATCGGTGTGTAAACAGAAAATTCAAATGTTGGAGAGCCGAAAGATGAGAAGGGGAATTTGGTGGAAAAGGGTTGAAAAAAGTTTTGGGGTAGGGTAGAACATCGGGCAGAGATGAAGATATTAGATAAATATGTGGCCAAGAGCTTTTTGATTGGGTACCTCATCGCGTTCTGCGTGCTGATAGGGCTTACGATAATAATCGACCTTTTCGTGAACTTAGACGAGTTTACCGAAAACCTGGATAAGGTTAACGCACAGGGTGAGTATGGGACTTTAGTTGTTATGAGGAACGTGGTGAGCTACTACGGGGCGCATATTACACTTTACTTTCGAGATTTTGCGGGGATGATAACTGTAGTAGCAGCGGTGTTTTCATTGGGGAAAATGGTGCGGCATAACGAGCTTGTGGCTGTGATGAGCTCGGGGGTTAGCCTGAAAAGGGTGATAGCTCCGATAATCATTCTTGCATTAGGGCTGACGGGGCTTTTGGTGATTGACCAGGAACTTGTGATACCGCGGCTTGCCGACAAGCTTGTCCGCAAGCATGATGCTATGGCGGGCAAAGAAAGTTACGATGTGTGGTTTCTGAGTGATAAGAACGGTGCTTTGCTTTGCTCTCGTCGATTCGACGTTGAGACATCAACATTGAAACGGCCGACAATCCTTTTGCGGAAGAAGAAGGACGATTCGATGGAGTGGACGGTAACGGGGTGGATATCGGCTGAGAAAGCGGTTTTTAATTTCGATACCGAGCGGTGGGATTTGGTTAACGGGCGGTTGGGGGAGCTGGATTCTCCGAAGGGGCCGCAGCCGATAGATTCCTATTCGAGCGACCTTACGCCAAGGGAGATTCCGGTTAGGCGGCATTCGCTGCATAAGACGCTGCTGGGGTCGAAACAATTAGCGGAGCTTGCGGAGAAGGGGACGAAAATCAAAGACCTGACGCAGCTTCACAGCCAGAAACACTTTCGCATAACGGACCCCATCATCAATCTCGTGATGCTTTTGATAAGCCTGCCGGTGCTTGTCTGCCGTGACCCGAAGGCGATGAAGTCGGCGATAATGTTCAGCTTCGGTATGACGGCACTTTGTTTTATAACGACGTTCGTTTGCAAACTTCTTGCGACGGAATATGTTTTTAACCGGGTGATGCCGGAGCTTTGGGCGTGGCTGCCGGTATTTATTTTTCTGCCGATAGCTTTTGTTGAGCTTGACTCGATGAAGACGTAGCGCTACCGGGTTTGAAGGCCAGTTCGCGGATTTGTTTGTTTATTCTGACGCTGCACCATTGTTTTCCGCACATAGTGCAGTATTCTTCGGAGGGGAGTTCTTTGCCGTCGATATTTTTGCATACCTGTCGGTACATTTTCTCGGCTGTCTGTGGGTCGATAGATTCGGCGAGGTGTGCCTTCCAGTCGAGGCTGGTTCTGGCGGCACTTAGTTTTTTATCCTTTTCGGCTGCGCCTTTGAGGCCGCGAGCGATATCTGCGGCGTGGGCGGCGATTTTTGCGGCGACGACGCCGGTGCGGACGTCATCGGTTGTCGGGAGGCCGAGATGCTCTCTGGGGGTGACGTAGCAGAGGAAAGAGGCGCCGTAGAAGGCGGCGGCGGTGGCACCGATGGCGGAGGTTATGTGGTCGTAGCCGGGGGCGATATCGGTAACGACGGGGCCGAGGACGTAGAAGGGGGCGGAGCTGCAAATCTGCTGTTGGATTTCCATATTGTACTGAATCTGGTTGAATGGTACGTGGCCGGGACCTTCGACCATAACCTGGCAGCCTTTTTGCTGTGCTCGGCGGGTGAGTTCTCCGAGGGTCCGCAGTTCGGCGAGCTGTGCCTTGTCGGTTGCGTCGGCGATGCAGCCGGGACGGAGGCCGTCACCGAGAGAAAAACAGATGTCGTATTGGGCCATTATGTCACACAGGTCGTCGAACATTTCGTAGAGTGGGTTTTGGCTGTTATGATAAAGCATCCATTTTGCGATAAGTGCCCCGCCGCGACTGACGATTCCGGCGGTGCGGGATTCGAGGAGGGGCAGGTGCTCTTTGAGGATGCCGGCGTGTATTGTGAAGAAATCAACGCCCTGTGCGGCCTGCTTTTCGATGACATCGAGAATTGTTTTTCGGTCTATCTGCTCGACGGTTTTACCGATTATGACCTGATAGATTGGTACTGTTCCGAAGGTGACGGGGCATTCGGCGAGGATTTTTTGGCGGGTGTCGTCGAGGTCTCCGCCGGTACTTAGGTCCATAATGGCATCGGCGCCAACTGAGAGCGCTGTTTCGGTTTTTTCGAGTTCTGCTTCGATTGAGCAACGTTCTGTGCTTGTACCGACGTTGGCGTTTACCTTTGTCGAGAGTATTCTTCCGATGCCGACGGGTTTTAAGTTTGTTTTCATGTGGAGTTTGTTGGCGGGTATTACTAATCGGCCGTCGGCGATTTCGTCTCGGACGAGGGCGGGGTCGGCGTTTTCGGCTGCTGCGACAAATTTGACCTGGTCGGAGATAGTTCCGGTTTTAGCTATTTGTAATTGTGTTGGCATTTTTCTTTGCTTTTGTAAAAAATAAAAAATCGCTTCTTTACAGGAAGCGACCGGCCGATGGTTTTCGAAATTTAAGACAGCTTATCGCATCCCTACGCAGGCTTATCGAGGTAACGACTGTCCTGATCAGGTTCAAAGGGTTTTTTCTCAGACCAGCCCATCGGCAGGCCACCCCTGCGAACTAAAACCATTATATCGTGTTATTTTCGGGAGTCAAATAAAATTGTCTTATCGAGTGAGGATGTTGGCGCAATTATGAGTCGGCGGTATTTTACAATTAATAGGCACCATATTCCAGGGCTGTTTCGATAAAGACTTCGTAGTTTCGGAGGGTTTTTTGCGAGAGGGGGTCATTAATGGGCGCCGCTGTCGGCATAATTACAAATCTTCCGCCTTCTTTTGCCTGGTTGATTGCGTCGACGACAAATTCACGCACCTCCTTGGGCTGACCATGCTCGAGGAGTCTCATTTCGATATTTCCGAAGAGACAAACTTTTCCACCGGTTTGCTTTTTGATTTGGCCGAGTTCGATATCGCCGTCGGGCGGGGGTTCAAGGGGGTCCATTGCGTCGGGCTCGGTTTTCATTATTTCGTCCAGTATCCTGGCTATTTTACCGTGACAGTGAACGCGTGTCATTGCGCCGTATTGACGGAGGACGTCCGAGATGCGTTTTACATAGGGGGTGACAAAGAGTTGGAAGTAATCCGGCGACAGCAATGGCGGGGTAGCATATTCGGGCCCGCAGATTCGAAAGAGAGTCTCGGTCCAGTTGACGCCGGCCTTTACGCCGACCTCCATGATGTTTTTTAGGTGGATGAGCTGCTGCTGATTGATGAAGTCCATCAGGTGTTTTATCCGGTCGGTTTGGGTTGCTGCAAAGACGAGAAAACGGTTAAATTCGAAGAGTTCGCCGACTTCGCAAATTGCATCGCTGACAGTTGGCAACATAATGCCGTTTTCGCCCAGGTCTGATTGTACTGTTGCAAATTCGGTCAGGTCGAGGGCGTCCGGCTGGCGCCAGGGGAAGGAGAGGTACTTGTCGACGTCGTCGATGTCTTTTAAGAGATGCTCGATTGTCCAGACGGTGAAGGTATCGTCATCGGTGCGATGTAGGCTTTTGAGTTCGCCTTTGGGGGTGTGGTAAGTAGTTTCTATAAAATGTAATTTTCCTTCCCTGCGTTTTTTAATTGTGATGTTTTCATTTATAGAGGCCGGGCCGGCTTCGACACCCCGGACGGCATCGGCGGCGTTTCCGAATGGAGGAGTCGGCAGGGGCGCCATAAACAGACAATCGGTTTTTTCGCGGACCATATCCATAAGGGGTTTATAAGATGGCTGCTTATTGTACCAGCTTTGCCTGTCGTAGGGGACCAGTTCATAGGCGCTTACGGGGACGCGGTCGGGGAGTTCGCCGCGAAGTACCGCCAAAAGTCTTTCACGCGATGTCATCAATTCAAATCCTTTTGCAAACTAAACCTTACTTCATTCAAATTAACTGTGTTTTTGATATATGCTGTAATTATACTAATCTCTTCGTTTTGTTCCTTTTTTCCCATTTCCTTTCGTTATATTGTCGGCCATGACATTTGGCTTGGCGCCAGCCCACTGAATAATTCCCCATGCTCCATTATTGTTGCACTGATTAGCCGCCAACAGAGGCCGGGTGCCTTCTCCACGTACCGCAATCCCACTCCAAGGATGATTCTCACAAATATTTCCGACGGCCTGGCCGTTAGCATTATCATCGAACACTATTCCGGAATGGTTGTTTTCTCTGCACAAGTTGTACTTCAGGGTTGGCGCTGTATCAATCCCGCTAACGAAGATTCCCGGCCATCTATTTTTTTCGCATATATTGTTCTCAGCAATACCGTCAGTACCTTTAGCGAACTTTATGCCGCAGCGTTCGTTGTGGATAGAGACATTATTTTCTGTGATAACATCAGCGGCTTTGTTACAATTTATGCCATCTAACTCATTTTCACGGCATAGGTTTTTCCTGATTATTATGTCATTGACATCAATCAGTCGAATTCCCGAGTACTCGTTTTCCTCACAAATGTTCTGTTCTGCAACTCCGCTGCCGCCGTTGTAAAAACATATCCCGCTTTTCCTGTTCATTCGACAATGATTCCCAATCGCATTTGCTTTTGTTCCCACCTTCTGAATCATAATTCCTTCCCAGTCGTTTTCTGCGCAAGTATTATTCTCTGCGGTCCCCATAGCACCCTCATAAAAACATATACCATTTTTCTTATTCGATCGACAATGATTTCCAGTTACATTGACTTTTGTTCCTGTCGTCTTAATCATGATTCCCTGCGAATTGTTTTCTGTGCAGGTATTATCCTTAGCTACACCACCGGCTCTATTATAGAAACAGATGCCGGTTTTCTGATTTTTTCGGCAATGATTTCCGTTTACGTTCAATTTTGCCTCATTAACCATGATTCCTTCCCATCGATTTTCAGTGCAAGTATTATCCTCGGCAGTACCGGTGGCTGCTTTAGAAAAACAGATGCCGCTTTTTTTATTCATGTAACAATGATTCCCGGTCACATCCGCTTTTGTCCCCTGATTTTTGATATAAATCCCCATTTCATTGTTTTCCCAGCAAATATTTCTCTGTACTATGCCATTGGCACCGCTTGTAAAATGTATTCCGTGAATATTATTACTCTTACAAAGATTATTCTTTAAAGTTACATCTGTTCCCCGCTTTGCTATGCAAATGCCCGAATATTTATTTTCTTTACAGGTGTTATTTTCCGCCATTCCATGCGGACCTTCCCAAAAACATATTCCCCAAGAACCATTTTCCGAACATTGGTTATTTTTTAAGTTGGCTGTTGTCTGTGGATTGTAAACCAAAATCCCCATTTCGTTGTTTTCTCTGCAAGTATTGCCTTCAACCTCCGCCGATGCACCGGAACGAATATAAATTCCACATTTTTCATTGGCTACACACAGATTGTTTTTTAGAGTTGCTTTTGTTCCTGATGCATCAATATAAATGCCAGCATTTTTATTTTCTTTGCAAATATTTCCTTCAGCTTCGGCCTTTGCACCGGAGTTTATGTGGATACCTTCGCCGCCGTTGTTGCGACAACGGTTCCTGCTCAACGTTGCCGTTGTCACCTGCCAGGCGACTATAATTCCTGTACTTTCGTTTTTCTCACAAGTATTTTCTTCCAATAAGGCACTCTCAAAATTACCGACAACTATTCCCCTAATGTTCTTCCGGCATTTGTTATTAGTCAGCGTGGCCTGTTCTCCCAGCTTAGATCCATAGATACCAGTACCCTTGTTACCTTCGCAAATATTACCTGTTATGTTAACTTTGATGCTTTCATTAACTACAATCCCGTTGTTATTATTTTTTCGACAGGTATTATCACTCACAATAAGAGCCATATTTACATCTCTGATATCGAATCCTACACCCCTATTTTCCTCACAGATATTATCTTTAATTATAACTTTCTGTACTTTACTCAAATCAATTCCACGATAATTGTTAGCTCGACATTGATTTTGCTTTAATGTTATCTCTTTTTTCACTTTATAAACAGTAATGCCCGACCTGTTATTATTTTCACATATGTTATCTTCCAACGAACCACTCTCACATTTTTCAAACCATATCCCATCTGATTCATTTTTTACACAGCGGTTACCTTTTAACGTTGCTGTTGCCCCCTCGCCATGGACCATAATACCTCCTCCCTTGTTTGCCTTACACAGATTGTCTTCGATGGTTGCCGTTGCGCCATGGATCCTAATACCTACTTCCTTGTTTGCCTTACACAGATTGTCTTCAATGGTTGCCGTTGCGCCGGGGTAGATTTCTATTCCTTCCTCTTTGTTTGTTTCACAAACATTACCTTTAATGTTTACCGTTACACCAAAGCTTATATTGATGCCCTTGCCACCGTTCTTCCGGCAATTGTTCCTGCTCAACGTTGCTGTTGTCGTTTGACCACCAACACTAATCCCCATGTACTTGTTTTCCTCACAAATGTTTTCTTCTAATTGGGCTCCTTCAACTGTACTGACACTAAGCCCAGTAGAATTCTTTCGGCAGTGGTTATGAGTAAGCATGGGCTTTTCTCCCAGGCGATGCCCGGATATGCCAGAGCCGTGATTTCCTTCACAAATATTGCCCTTTATATGAACCTTGGCACTTTCACCGACTATGATACCATCGACATTATTTTTTCGGCAGGCGTTATTACTTATCACAAGGTCTGCACTTATTTTGCCAATCGAAATCCCGCCTGCTTCATTTTCCTCACAGATATTATCTTCGACCGTTGCTTTCTTCGATTTATTCAACACAATTCCGAAATGATTGTTAGCTCGACACCGATTTTGCTTCAATATTGTTTCTTTTTTCGCGCTACTAACCAAAATACCGGACTTTTTGTTTTCTTCGCAAATATTTTCTTCTATCTCAGAAGAACCGGCGTGAAAGATTTTGATGCCGTAATGCCGGTTTGCTCGGCATTGGTTTTTTTTCAAGGTTGCGTTCATCCCAAAGGTTGAAATCCCACAACTATTATTATCCTCGCAGATATTGCGCTCCAAAATGCCGCTACCACCATATCCTAAAAAGATGCCGTTAAAACCGTTATCTCGCGATATGTTTTCCGTTATCACAGGATATGTGTTCTTTCCGGTAACAGCAATTCCACTGAACCTGTTCGATTCCAGGGTACAATTGTTTATATTGGCATCGTTTCCGTCTTTGACGGTAATTCCATTTCCAGCTACTGCTCTTACATTACAGTCTGTAATCTCAATTGAACTGTTTTCAATCAAAATACCAGATATAATGCCCTGCATTTTGCTTTCTCCGGTATGCTCCACAGTCAGCCCCTTTATAAAGACATTGTTACAATCCTTTACAAGTATAGCCTGCCTTGCCGACTCAACGCTGCCCTTAACAGTAACATTGTCTGCTCCATCAGTAATTAAGGTGACGTTGTCTTTGAAGGTTAAATTTTCTTCATAAATTCCGGGTTTAACGAATATGGTATCTATAGATCTAGCCTTTTTAATAGCCCTTTGAATTGTTTTATACCTGTCCGGTACGATGAGCGTCCTCGGCTTCTGTCTCTGTAGAATGAGGAAGACTGTCAGACTAATTAACGCCACAATAGCTATGCAAGCTATCCCAAGAATAATCTTTTTTTTTGCTTTCAACATTTCTCCCGTCCTGCAGTTTACTTGCTGTTATTTTTTGACCATATTTGCCTCGTTAGGTTCACTAATTGTTTCCGTATCCGTCAAATCCATATCCCATGGGTACTGGTTCCAGGGACTCGAAGGCATATCAAGCAGTCTTTGATGAGCATCATCATACTCATACCCAGCTTCTATTGTTTCTTTGTAGGACCAGAACTGTCTCCCAATTAAATAATTGCGCCCTAAATCCTCCCATGAATCAAACTTCTTTTGCAATACCCGGGCGGCTTCCATAATGAGCTGCCACGCTTCTTCTTCACTGAGATAGCCAATTAAATAACCCCATCTGCAGAGACAAATATACCTGCTGTAATCCCATCCCAAGATGCCTTTGGAGCCGAGCTTTTGATAATATTCCTTTGCGATGCGGATTTCCTGTGCTATTTCCTGGTCATACATATTTCTCTGTAAGAAATGGCTGTATTCTTCCTCGCTCAGAGCGGTAACGTGTTTTCCCATTTCGTCGAATTTTTTTCGATGACCTTCCCCATAAAGCCATAAAAGGTTGTCAAACAAATCATTGCGGCTGTTTATTCCCCACCATTCGTTAAGGAGTTCCTTCTCTTTTTGTATGTTTCGTTCGTTTATCTCGGATGGGCTTAAAGAGTCGTGACGGCCGTGATTCCGCTCAGTCAACACCGCCGCGCAGCCGAGCGCCCAGCGCCTTTTCACTTCCTTTGTTACATTCTGTTTCTGTCTCAAATCATATTCAGATTTAATCTTTTGCTCATTAGCACATCCGATAACAAGCAATGTCCCCATTAAAATTGTAATCAGATATATCCTTGCTTTAGTTTCCATGTCCTTTGTCTCCCATCACTCGCAAAGTGGCAACTTTTTCAACGCTTTCACATCTACCTTTGCTCAAGATTCTGTATCCGGTTTTTGTTACGAGGATGTCGTCTTCTATTCTAACACCTGCTTTTGAAGGGATATATAAACTCATTGAATAAGTATTCAGTTACGCCCACAATCGCTCTTACAAGCCTGTTTTAGATAAAATTTAAAAATCCTGTTTTATGTCAGTTTCCATCTGTTGTAAACGCTTAATAATCTGGTCCCAGCGTATAGTTTTGGCTTCTCTAATCTTATTATAAAGGTTCTTTCGGACGCAAAATGATACCTCCGTCCCATCTATTTCAACTATAAACGGCCAATAGTTATTATAGAACGCAGGATTCATTGCTTCGACTACATGTATTATTATATCCGGTTTATGTGTGTTGAGAGAATATGTCAAATCATATTTGTTGTGACCGGCGCGCTGTACATTTGGGTGCGCCGGAATACGAGCAATGTGGCGGTCACACTTACCCAGCAAATCACAGCATATACGTTTTGAAAAGTATGGAAAGGTACCTCCCCAGAGTACTGCAACGCTCATATCAGGTTCAGCAGCTTTTTCAAGGCCGAGCGTATACCTGATGTTCAACCGATTGTCCCCTGTTGTCTGAGGTCTTGCGACAAAAAGATAATGGTCCCAGTGTATCCAGTTGACGGCAACTACAACCAGAACCGCCAGTGCCATAGCAACGAACTTTTCAGAAAGACCTGTATTCCGGTTGATAAATAACGCGCTCTTATGAAGTCCATCTGCTGCAAGAACAAATAATCCAAGACTTACCGGCAGTAAGAATCGATTCAGTGGCCAGGCATCACCTCCAACGTAGACCTGGTATGCCACACCAAGTGCAAAGCAACCCAAAAGCAGGAAATGCCAACGTTTAGGATTAATTAAGAGAATCGCTGCAAAGATGACAGGAAAGCCAAAAGTTAATATTGACCAAAAAGTCTGCCGGATACCTGCACCGAGTCGCTCGTACAGAGGCCAGCCTGTAGCTTTCAAATAGTACGTATTTGGCAGCCATTCTCCATAGAAGTGATGTCGCCACAAAAAATGAGTTGTTACAACAGCCGTAACAATCAGCAGGCCCATAACCAAACGGAAACGCCCCTTTTTTACCCAGATGAAGACAGTTAAAAATGCAAATAACGTCACAGGCAGAACGTCCAATCGCACAAGCGCAGCAGGCGCAAACCATAACACTGACATAAGACTTGCCTTTTCCTGACGAATTGATTTGACGGCTGCAGCTAATGCGAATGTTACCAAGGCTGTCAGCAGTCCTGTTTCCATGCCAAATAACGTGAAGAACATAAGATTGTAAAACGAACCAACAAACACAACCGCACAGGAAGCTGAAAACTGTGAAAGCCGACATGATTTAGCCAACAAGACCGTGCCCACAAGGCAGGACCACAAAACGGGTATGCCAAGGACCTGCACCAAAAGACACATATGGCTTGGAGATAGAGGAAGGAGATGGCAGATTCCAATAATGGCTGTCCATAAAAAATTAGTATATCCTTCAACCCTTTCTCCGACATTCCAGACGAAGCCGTGCCCCTGGGCCCAGTTTGCTGCATATCGCATGGAAATCATCGCATCATCGAAGAGGCAGTAATAGCGCCGGCCTTCCACAACAAAACTGGTTCTGGCAATAAAACCAACTGCATAACAAGCCTGCAAGACAGCAACAATCAGAAGCACCCACCACACAGTTTTATAACTAGATAGCGGAGTTGTGGAACCCAATGTCATATCTTCTGGCAGTTCCATAAAATTTTATTTAACTCCCAAAGCTTATTTTTATTGTTATTATAACAAATTGAGACCTGAAAAGCAAATATTTTCAGACAGGACAATTGGAGGTTAAGATTTTGTAGCCGGATTTTGTTACGAGGATGTCATCTTCTATTCTGACGCCGGCTTTGCCCGGAATATATACACCCGGCTCTATGGTGATGACGTTTCCTGCTTTTAGTTTTCCCTTGATATTTGCAGCGAGTGTGGGGGCTTCGTGTACTTGAAGCCCCAGGCCGTGTCCTGTTCCGTGGCCGTAAACCGGCAAGTCGTATTCGGCGATAACGCTGCGGGCGGCGGCATCTACTTTTTTGATTTCGGCGCCGGCTTTTATCATTTTCAGTGCGGCGGCCTGAGCGCGCTCGGCGGCATTGCAGAGTTTTTTATAAAAAGCGGTAGGTCTGCCGACAGCAAAGCAGCGGGTAATGTCACTGCAGTAGCCCTTATACCTGACTCCGAAGTCTATGAGTATAGTATCGTTTTTTTTGAGCTTCCTCGAAGCCGGCTGATAATGCGGCAACGAGGCGTTGGGGCCGAAGGCGACAATTGTAGGAAAGCTGTTTACGGCGGCAAGTTTTCGAATCTGAAAGTCCAGGGTACCAGCCAGTTCGTTTTCTGTTATGCCGGGTTTGATATGGCGGATAGTTTTTTTGAGTGCGGAGGCGGCGATTTGCGCGGCTTTTTTAATGGCGGCGATTTCGTTTTGGTCCTTGATGCTGCGAAGGTCTTCGATGATATTTTCAGCGGTCCTGATTCGGGTATTGAGATTTTTTTTGAGGGCTTCGAAGGCAGCCAGTGAAGCGGAGTTTTCAACGGTTACGGTTTTAATTGATTTTAGTTTTTTTACGAGTTGGGCGGCGGCCTGTGCTATTGGTTCGGTCCTTTCGATTATTTTAGAGTGCGGGCATTGTTTTTGGGCCTGTTCGGTGTACCTGCTGTCGGTCAGGAGCCAGAGGCCTCTATCGGTAATGAGTGCCCAGCTATCTTCGCCGAGAAAGCCGGTGGTGTAAGTTACATTGGCCGGGTTTGTAAGCAAAAGGCAGGTTATTCTCTTTTTATTTAAGGTGCGTCGGAGCGCACGGGCGCGTTTTTTTATTATTTCCGGTTTCATTTTTCATCGCTCAAAATCTGATTAACAATATGTCACGGTTCAAAATTTCATCCAAAGAGCAATTTTAAAGCATTGCAGGTACAATTGATTAACATTGCGTGGGCGAAAAATAAAGCTTTTTTTGTCGGTCGAAGGAGACTTATAGTTTTTTATAGCTTGTCGTGAGTGTTTTTTGCCATTAGAATGGGGCGACTTGTCAGATTGATGAACGTGAAGCCGGTGTTTAATTTATGATATTTTTGCCCATTCGTACGAGTATTGTTCCGAGGCGGACTCCATACGCGAATTACGCGCTGATAGCGGTCAACGTGATGATTTTTTTGCTAACGTATTATAAGCACATAAACCCTTTCACAGGCCAGATGGAGGTTCTTCGGCCTTGGGCGGAGCAGTTCATGCTTGTTCAGGCTCGGACGGATTTATGGCAGTTTGTGAGTTATGCCTTTTTGCACGGCAGCTTTATGCATATCTTCGGTAATATGTTTTTCCTTTACCTGTTCGGCAATAATGTGAACGACAAACTGGGTACTGTCGGCTATTTATGTTTTTATTTAGCAGGCGCTGTCTTTAGCGGGATAGGTCATACGCTTCTTAGCCCTGCTCCGGTTCTTGGGGCGAGCGGGGCGGTAGCGGCGGTAACGGGGGCCTACCTGGTTCTTTTTCCGCAGACTCTGATAACAGTGATATACTGGTTTTTCTTCATCGGAACGATGGAGCTTTCGGCGTTATACTTTATCGCCTTCAAAATGATTATCCTTGATAACGTAATCATCCGCTACACGCCCAACGTAGCTTATGATGCGCATTTGGCCGGATATGGCTTCGGGATTTTAGCTATGCTGGCTATGCTTTCGACGGGATTAATCAGCAGCAGCCATTTCGATTTATATGATATGCTGAAACAATGGAACCGGCGTCGGCGTTATCGTGACGCAGTTTCGAGCGGTTACGACCCATATACCGGACGTACAGCGAGGCGGATAAAGGTGAAGGAGGTGAAACAGACTGCCGAGCAGAAAAAACAAGAGAAGGAAATCAAGCATCTTCGCAATGAAATTAACCGGCGGATATCGCAGCGGAATCTTTCTGCGGCCGCAAATTTGTATCTTGAGCTAAACGAGGTTGACAGCAGCCAGGTTCCTCCGCGGCAGTATCTTCTTGATATAGCCAACCAGCTTACCAGTGAGAACAAATATGCAGAATCGGCCCAGGCCTATGAAAAATTCCTGACCCACTACGGCAAATATGAATACATCGAGCAGGTGGAATTGATGTTAGGGATATTGTATTCGCGTTATCTGAATAAACCATCTTCTGCGATAGAACATCTAAAGGCCGCCGCCGGGAAACTGACCGACCCGGGTCAATTGAAGATGTGCAGGGAGGAGATTGCCAAATTAGAAAGTTAGCCGAAAACTTATAGAAGTCAGGTTTGAGGGGTGATGCTGGCACAAGGCGATGTTGTGAAGTTCACAATAAAAGAAATTTTTTCGCTTTTCGGGAAACAAGAGGATGGTTTTGCACTATAAATTTTCTATGCAAGGCGAGCCATATTTAATAAAAGAAAAAAGTTGACAACCTCATTTACGGGTGCTAATTTGAGGCCGACGGAAAGTTAACTCCGCTACAGGCGGAATATCGACATAGAAAATTCAGCGAAGTCAATGGAAAATAATAAATTGACAGTTTCTTTTTTGGGAGACAGAAAAATGCTAACTCGCATCAATCTATTTATTATTGTTTGTCTGGTAGGTTTAAGTTCTGTCGGTTTTGCACAGGAGAGCGCCGCTTCAGATGAAGCAGCGGCCCGGTCTTTTCCGTATGTCGCCCAGATAACCGGCGACGATGTCTATGTTCGTTCCGGTCCGGGTACGAATTATTATCACTGCAGCAAGCTGAACAAGGGCGACAAGGTGGTTGTGGTCGGCAGCAAATTCAGCTGGTCGCGTATTGTTCCGCCGGAGGGAAGTTTCTCGTGGATTTCGAAGCAGTACGTAAGCGTTGACTCGGCAAATCCGGGGATTGGTGTCGTTACCGGTGATGCGGTTCGGGTTTATGCAGGTTCTGAGGCGCAAAAGCCGATACATTCCGAGAAAGTTCAGAACAAACTTAATAAGAGCGATAAGGTAAAAATCATAACACGAGAAGAGGAAGCGAGTGATTATTATAAGATTGTCCCGCCAGCGGGCGCTTATCTGTGGGTGAGCACGAGATATATCGAGGCTCTTGGTCCGGTTAGCGAGACGGCTATGCCGGCTGAGCCTCAAGCTGTTATAGAGGTTGAGCCCGAGCCCGAGGCTGAGGAAGCAGAGCCGGAACCGGCAGCTACCATAGTTGTACCGGTAGAGGCTTCGGTCGAGGACGCTAAACTCAAGGAATATTATGCACTGGAGAAGCGGATACAGGCCGAACTTGCCAAGCCCGCCTCGCAGCAACAGTATTCAGGTATAAAGAGAGGGCTGAGCGCCATTGCCGCCAATAAAGCGGCCGGCAAGGCGGCAAGGTATGCCGAGTTTGCGCTGGAGCAGGTCAAGGGTTTTGAACTGGCTTCGAAGATTACCGATGCTCTTAAACTTCAGTCGGCCCAGTTGGAGGAAATTCAAAGGCGTATAGATAAAGCGCGTGAGGCCAAGCTTGCCCAACTGCCCGATTTGGGGAAATTTGCCGTTATTGGAAAGTTTGCGATTTCGAATATTTATGCAACGCGTGTGGCGGTGAGGCATTATCGAGTTCTTGACGAATCAGGGCAGACGGTCTGTTATGCAGTGCCATCAGGGGCGGCTCGCGGAGTGAATTTGGACACATTTGTCGGCCAAAAGGTCGGCCTTGTCGGCAGTATCGAACCAAATCCGCAGACATCCAGCGCCCTGGTTAGGTTCACCGAAATATTGCAGCTAAGGTAACCCGGCTGCAAACTAAAGTATGAGGGTGCGGAGCGGCGCAGGTGTTTTACGATAATGTGGAAGAAAACCCCGGGCACAATATAACACCCGGGGTTATTTTTTTTATTTTTTTGACAGCAAATATAGTTGAGAACTTAAACCAATATTTGCGAAATTGCTTTATTTAATTGCGCCACAGGTTGTTGTGCAGCCGGTTTTTTCGGCCTTTGCGACACAACAAGGCTTTGTGCAATCGGCGGGACAGGCAGCTTTTTTGTCTTCGCTGCATGCCGTTTTGGGGCACTTAGTGGGGCAGGCCGTCTCGCCCTGCGTCTTCGGACAGGTACCCGCTTTTATTTTGGACTCACAGCATGCCTTTTTGCATTCGGCGGGACAGGCAGCCTTATTTTCTGCAGTGCATACGGTCTTTTGACAGGCTGACTGGCACAGCGCCTTTACAGCCGAACAGCTCTGGGCGGGATTGGCGGTCATGGTTCCATCTCTACCGGCCAGCAAAACTGTTGCAACCAAAATGGCGGCTACCACTGCGGCTGACTGTATCAGTGTTTTCTTTTGCATTTTCAGATTCATCCGGGCCTCCTAAAATTAAGAAGTTAACAATTTGTCTTTTCAACTTAAATTATACCTACATCGGTATATCAAAGTTTATACCGTTTTTAAGTGATTAAGTTCATGGAAAAATGTACTTTTCTAGTGTGGGCATAAGAGTCAGGTATTGTTTATGATATAAAGTCTTGTTGTTACCAAACTTAGCAAAGGCAATTTCAACAATACGGATGGCGGGTACGCTATATTTCCGTCGGAAAAAACCGAAAGCTAATGTTATGGAGAGTTTTAAGCTGCCGGTTGGTGTCGAAAAAAGTATGGAAGTTGCCGGTGATTGCGGATATAATCTGCGGCGATGTTTTAATGTTTTATTATTAAATGTAAGGAAACTTAAGATGCGACAAAGGGAACACCTTACTCCTTACGGCAACAAGCCGATGGTTACGCCGATTGTATCGGCGGTGAATTACGAATATGTTTCGTTCGAGATACTTCGGCAGATTACCGACGGGGAGATCGACGGTTACACATATCATCGCGACGATAATCCGACGGTTCGGGCGGTGGAGAAGGAAGTAGCGCTGATGGAAAAAGCCAATGACTGTGTTATCTGCACGACGGGGATGGCGGCTTTGACAATGGTATTTTTGACGTACCTGAAATCGGGGGATAACCTGCTGACCTTTCATGATGTTTACGGTGCAAATTACAAGGTGGGCCTGATTCTTGAGAAATTCGGTGTTGAGGTTACCTGGGTGGATGCTGCTGATTCGGCAGCGGTAGCGGACAACATAAAAGAGAACACGAGAATGATTATGTGTGAGACGCCGAGCAATCCGCTGGTTAAGGTGGTCGATATTGAATATCTTCGCGAGCAGGCCGACCGCGTGGGTGCGCTTCTTGTAGTGGACAATACCTTCGCTACGCCGTATCACCAGCTTCCGTTGACACTTGGAGCGGATTTGGTTGTACACAGTGCGACGAAGGGGCTTGGGGGGCATAATGACCTTATGGCCGGCGCTATCTGCTGCTCAACCCGCAAATATTACGATGAGCTTTGGTTCACCCGACAGGCGATAGGAACGACTTTGGACCCGTTTCCGGCGTCGCTGCTGGAACGGGGGTTAAAGACGTTCAATATGCGAGCCCCGAAGATGGCACAGAATGCGATGGCTATCGCGGAGTTCCTTAGCGGGCATCCTAAAGTGACAAGGGTATGTTATCCGGGTCTGGAGGGCGACCCGGGGCATAAGACGGCCTGCAAGCAAATGAAAGACGGTTTTGGTGGAGTATTGGCGTTCGATGTAGGCACAAAGCAGTCTCATGCAAAGAAGTTTGTTGAAAAGCTGAAGGTTATTTATCATGCGGTCAGTCTCGGGTGCACCGAGACCCTTGTTTGCCTGCCGGTTCTTACGACAATGCTTTATTTGCCGGTGGAGCGAAGAACTATTTTCGGTGTTAAAGATAACACTGTTCGGCTCTCGGCAGGCCTCGAAGATGCCGACACCCTGATAGAGGATTTGAAACAGGCTTTGGGATAAATATTTTTTAATGTTTGTTCTTGACGAGCAGACGGAAATTGATTTTACTTTCTTTTGTGGTGGACGGGTGAAGCTCTGATGCCGGTTTGTTTTAGGCGGTTGTTATATTAGATTCTGTGGTTGGTGGAAGATAGGGTTCAAAATTGAAAGGAGACCGTTATGGCAAGGATAATTTTGACCGTGTTGCTTGTAGTAATAGTGAACGTAATTGTTGGTTGCAACGGTGTTGACAGCGGCAAAAGCCAACTCGAACCGTCTGGCGCCGGCGGTTTGCGCACCGCGGAAGCAGCCACTTTTGAGGGCAGCGAAGCCGATATAGTCGAACAGATGATGATTAATCGCCTGGCCTATCGGCAGGGACTTGAAGCACTTATAAAGGAGTATGGACGAACGGGCAACAATACCAAGCTTGTTTGGGCGCAAAAGGAACTGGCCGCCCTTGATTCAATCCCGAAGTACAGCTACGTTATAGAGGCCGGTGTGGCTGGTGCCGACCTTAGAGCAACCAACATGATTGTGGAAGCCGACTACATTTATAAAGAAGGAGTGGAACTGCAAAAGAGAGGCGAAGGACTGCTGCTGATTAAGGATGACAATTTGCTGCGGAGTGCGCTGGTCAAATACAACGAGGTGATAAAGATGCATCCATCGAGTGACAAGATTGACGATGCGGCATTTAGGGCGGCGGGGATTTATGAGCATTTTAAGGATTACTCCATAGCGATTGTTTATTACAAAAGAGCTTTTCAGTGGGACCCCGAGACACCTTACCCTGCCAGGTTCAAAGCGGCATATATTCTGGACAGGCTTCTTCACCGCAGAGCAGAGGCCCTGGAGCTTTACCAGGAGGCCCTGAGAAAGGACAGGTTAAGTGACAACTATCGGGAGTTCGCCCAAATGCGCATCGGGGAAATTACGAGTGAAAACAACCAGTAACGCAGAGAAGGTTTGAAGCAAGGTTGTTTTTGGAATTGTTTCGGGTCCGGCTTAGATGTCGGACCCGTTTTTTTATAGATTAAAATGTTATTAGAATTTGAAAAAAAAATCTCTGACTTTATAAAAGCCGAAACCCAAGCGGCCACAGGTGGAAAAATACTACTGGCTGTTTCCGGCGGGGCCGATTCTACAGCGCTTCTATATGTTATGTGTGCACTGAGAACAGAGGGTGTTTTGAAGGGGGAATTTCTTTGCGCTCACATCAATCATCTTTTAAGAGGAAATGAAAGCGACGAAGACGAGGATTTTGTTATCGCACAAGCCGGCAAGATGAAGATACCGGTAATAACAAGGCGAATAAATGTTCGAAAGTTTGCTTTGGAGAACAAGCTTTCAATTGAGACCTCCGCCCGTCAATTACGGATGGAGGCACTGCTGGACATCGCAAGGGCAAATGAATACAGGTTTATAGCTACAGCGCATCATAAGGATGATAATGCCGAGACCGTTATCCAGCGGTTGTCCCGTGGGACGGGGATTCGAGGGCTTGGGGGGATTTGGCCCGAGAGAAATTTTGGCGAGGGAATTTCTTTCGTGAGGCCGCTATTGTGCGCCAGCAGGGAGGAGATTATCAAATATCTTAAGCAGAGAAATTTAGAATGGCGGCAGGACAGAACAAACGAAGATTGCAGTTACAGGCGAAATTTCATTCGCCATCGTTTGATTCCTTCCCTGCAGGCTGGCAGCAGTACTTCTATTGCGGAACAATTGTACGAACTATCCGCAGCGGCTCGCAAGTTTTATGATTTGGTTTGCAGCAGGGCCGATAAAATGTGGCCGCAGTTAGCAGATTGCAGTGAAGAGAAAATTGTGCTGGATTTGAAGAAGTTTGTTCCGCAGGCGCCGGCGGTTAAGGTTGAGATGGTGAGACGAAGTTTAATCCGTCTTGGCAGCGGCCAGAGGGATTTAAGGCAGGAGCATTTGGAGAGAATATTGGAGTTGGCCGGGCAAAAAACAGGGGGCAAAAAAATCATGCTGCCGGAGAGGTTCACAGCTTACTGCGAATATGGAAAGCTGATTTTCTGCCGGTCTAAAGGAAGCCGCCGGTCTGATGAGCAAACCGAGCAGAGTATAAAAGTGAAAATCCCCGGGCAGACAAGATTCGGGGATTATCTGATAGAAGGGGCGGTTTTCAGGACCGAGCTTGGCGGAGGCGATTTCAGGGCGGGCAAGACGAGTTTTGTTGAGTGGTTTGATTTGGACAAACTCAAAACCCCTTTAGAAGTTCGTTTTCGCCGGGAGGGCGAGCGGTTTCGACCTTTGGGGCTGTCGGAAGAAAAAAAAGTGGGCAAATTTCTGACCGCTTCAAAAGTGCCCCTTAGAATACGCAGAAAGGTCCTTATTGTCGCCGACAGCGAAAAAATAATCTGGGTCTGGCCGATTCGAATGAGCGAACAGGCAAAGGTGGACAAGACTACTCGCAGGATTCTTAGATTGCAGATAACCGATGCGAGCGTAGAGCGCCGTGGGCATTATCAGCATTAATTTTTTGACGCGAAGAGAACAAACGAATAAAATAAAAATCAAAGCAAAATCAAAAAGGAATCTGAAGAATGAGATACAATATTCCGGTTGTTTTAGCGGCGGTTCTTTTAATTGTTGGTTCGTGTAACGAGAGCAGGACTCGACAGGTTCGTAGTTGTTCAGGGGAAAAAGACCGGATGATTAAGGTCGCCGTCGTTACAGGGGGGCACGACTTTGAGAAGGAAGAATTTCTCGGCCTTTTTGCCGGCCACAAAGATATCGAGTACGTTCATGTACCGCAGTCGGACCATAGTGAGATATTCGAGGATATCAGCCAATGGCCCTACGATGTAATAGTTCTCTATAATATGACCCAGCAGATATCCCCCAGGCGCCGGGCGAACTTTGTAAAGCTGCTGGAAGACAATGTCGGGCTGGTGGTGCTGCATCATGCAATTTTGGCGTTTCAACAGTGGGGACAATACAAAAAAATTGTGGGAGGCAGATTGTATCTCGAAGATACCATAGAAGATGGAATCGAAGGCAAAAAGCTGGAGTATAAGCACGACGTTAACTTCACAGTTCATATAGAAGACACCGAACACCCGATTACACGAGGGCTAAACGACTTTATGGTTCACGACGAGACTTATAAGCAAGGAGTCTTCGAACCGGGCAACCGTGTGCTGCTTACCACCAATGACCCAACCAGCGACAGGATAATAGGGTGGGTCAGCGGGTATGACAAAGGAAAGGTCTGTTTTATTGAATCAGGTCATGGGCCGACCATTTATTCCGACGCCAACTTCCGCAGGTTAACAGCCCAGGCGATTCGATGGTGTGCGGGACGGCTGTAATATTAATAAGATGAGCCGCATTGGTAATATTTGAACAACGGCAAATATAAAAGTTAAAAAAGAAGGAGAATAAAATGAAGAGAACACGGCTTATATTAATTGCGCTGATTTTATTAGCGGCTGCAGGCTGCAGCGGAGAAAAAGCCAGCCTCGTTGAGGCAGGGGCGAAGGTCGAGAAACTTGCCGGCGGCTTTGAATTTACCGAAGGCCCTGCCGCTGATACCGAGGGTAATGTATTTTTTACGGATATCCCCAACAATCGCATTCACAAATGGTCGGTTGACGGGAAGCTTTCAACATTTCTTGAAAACTCAGGGGCGGCCAACGGCCTGTTCTTCGATAAAGCGGGCAACCTGCTGGCCTGTGCGGGAGGCAGCAGAAAGTTGGTTTCCATTAGTCCCGATGGAAGGATTACAGTGCTGGCTGATAAGTATGATAACAAAAAGTTTAACAGCCCGAACGACCTTTGGCCCGACCTTAAAGGTGGCATTTACTTTACCGACCCCCGCTATGGAAACAGGGATAATCTGGAACAGGACAGGGAATGCGTCTATTATCTTTACCCAGACCGTAAAAGACTCATCCGTGTCATTGATGATTTGGTCAGACCTAACGGGGTGCTGGGAACAGCCGACGGCAAGAAACTCTATGTTGCAGATGCCGGCGACGGAAAAACCTATGTATATGACATAAATAAAGGCGGGACGCTGTCGAACAGGAAGTTTTTTGCACCCGTAGGTTCGGACGGAATGACCATAGACAACAGGGGCAATATTTACCTGACCAGAGGAGAAGTGTGGATTTACAGTCCGAAGGGTGAAGAACTTGAAAAAATCAAGGTTGCCGAGGCGCCTGCCAATGTCTGCTTTGGCGGTAAAGATAGAAAAACGCTTTTCATCACCGCCCGAAAATCTTTATACTCAGTACGAATGCGGACAAAAGGCTTATAGCTGTCCAAAGAGCCGACAGATGTTTCTGGCAGCTTTTAATAAAATACCCAGTAACTGCAGGAGTGGTGACTTATGGCCAAATACCATAATCATTTGAATCGGCGGGAAATTCTCAAAGGAATTTGCCTGGGAGCGGCTGCGACAACCCTCGGCGGCAAAACTTACTGCCTTGCTACTGAAAATACCGAGAAGGGCAAATCAGGGAAGACAAACAAGCGGCCGCGCACTCAATTGTACAAAAAAGTAACAGAACCGGCACGGGTGAGCCTGGTGAAGGGCAATGACCGGCGGGACATCGTGTATCAGTCACTCAAAATGATAGAGGATGAGGTTCTGGCTTCTATCGGCAACAAAAAGATTCTGATTAAGCCGAATATGGTGATGACCAATAATCCGCTCTGCGCCACCCACGTCGATGCAGTGCGGGCTATCCTGGACTTTCTCAAGCCGCACCATAAAGAGCGGATTATTATTGGAGAATCGGTGGTCTGGAAAAGAACTTTCGATGGATATAAGAATTACGGCTACCTGTTGCTGGAGAAGGAATACAACGTCAAGTTAGTTGACCTCAATGCACAGCCTTATCAATATCGTTATGTTATTGATAAGGACAATCGGCCGCTTCCATTGCGGGTCATCTCCACTTTTCTTGACCCCGATGTTTATATTATTTCGGCGGCCCGAATGAAAACCCACGACCGCGTATTGGTTACACTTTCGTTAAAGAATATTCTGCTGGCCTGCCCGGTTAATGATTACAGTAATAATGATAAGCCTCTTGTTCACACCGGGCCGCGCGGAGTCAACAGCATTTGCCATTATAATATGTTTCACCTTTCTCAGGAGGTTTATCCCGACCTTGCGGTCATTGACGGTTTCGTTGGAATGGAAGGCAGCGGCCCGGTGGGCGGGACTGCTTTCGACTCTCGCGTGGCGCTGGCCGGCCTCGATGCACTGGCAGTCGATACGATAGGGACTAAAGTGATGGGATTTGACCCGCAGCGAGTCGGTTATCTTTCGGCTATGGCACAAGCAGGTATGGGACAGGGAGACACTGAAAAAATAAATATCCTCGGGACGGAGCTAAATCAATGTCTCTACCACTTCCAGCCGGAAAGAAAAATGAAGCGGTTCTACGGCTTATAACTCTAATCACTTTAATTGTGTTCAACGGACTCTGTACCAAGAATCCCAAGGGTGTCCCTGATGACCGGCAGCGTCGTCATTGTTACCTGGGGATCATCATAATGTCCGCCAACATCCATTCGCACAACGGCCAAGCCCAGAGTATCCGTCAGAGACTGCAACACCGACGGCTCGTCGGCGGCAAGTCGCTGTCCTCTCGCCGTCAGAGTCAAATCGATATTATGGTTTTGCAGGTCCATCCAGCCGGTGCCGTTAAAGGCCACGCTGTCGCCTGACAAATCGAACTTCTCGATGAACAGCTTGTCCTGCTTAACATATGAATCCACAACCATTTGTTCGAAGGCATAGTCTTTCGGGTCGTTTAGTTTGAGCACCGCCAGCAGTTTTGCAAACGGGGACAGTTCGCCGACCTGCATATCCGTTATTTTGAGCCTGCATCTGCCAAGCCTTTCACCGCTTTGACCGAACCAGCCGTCCAGGCTTAATGTCCCTGCCATTTGCCCCTTGGTGTAGGTCTTACCGGAAGTTTTATTTGCGCTTGTGTCGGAAAGGAATTTTTCCAAATCAATATTATCAAAGCCCGCCTGCAACTGATATTTCAGGTCTTCGGCGCCTTGCCGGTGCAATTCGAATTTACCGGTCATCCTGCCGTTGTAGCAGTCGGCAACCAAATCTTTAGTCTTCCAGCTTTGCCTCTCGCGGTCGTAATTGATATCAGCTTTCAGGTTCTTCAGAGACTTACCCTTAATCCTTAGACTCTCTGCGGCGAGAGTGGTTTTGCCGATGTCAAATCCCCGCCCTGTTTCATATAGACCTGTTATGTTTAATGTCGCATTGAGTTGTGTTACGGCCGGGGAGGTATTTAAATTACAGTCTTTCAATTTGAGCTCGCCTGTAAAATCAAACTGTTTTTTCCCGTTCGTCAAATCTTTTGTATAGTTGATTTTTGCCTTATCAATATCAAACCGCCCCGAAGGAGAAAATCTCCTGTAATTAGTCCGAAGGCTTCGAGGCATAACTTCTCCAAGCCGCTCGTCGAGGAGAAGGTCTTTTGCGCTGATTTCGAAGTTTCCACTGTCGAAGTTATTATCAGCCAGAGTTATCCGGCCGTCAACTTCCACTGTCGAGCCGGTTGGCGTTATCCGGACATCGTCGGCGACCCTCGCTGTAATATCTTTCAATTCGATGCTGTCTTTAGTTATTGTAACTGTACCGGTGATATTCTTCAACGGGCGGGCAAACTGCTTAAAATTGATATTGTTGCCCAGACACTCGATGATTGTCTCGCCGGCGGTACATTCATCATCGGCGGCTTTATTTAACTGTGTTTTATAGTTTATCCTTCCAGCCGGCTGTAATTGAGCAACGATTTTTTCCAGCGGCTCAGGCATCATGCTCAACAAATCATCACTTAAGAGGACTTCTTTAGCATCTACCGACAGACAATATCGCAATTGCTCCTCTGTCTTGCGCGGCGGCCAGATTTGCCCTGCCAAAGAGACGGCTCCCTCAGCATATTTACCACGCAATCTTTCAATCTCTATCGAATCGGCCGTAAGAACTGCACTGCCGGATGCGTCAGAAATGACCTCTTCAGAGTTATCTACTTTCAATGAAGTCTCACGGAAGCTAACATGTGCGGTAAAAGTCGTCACTCCGACATCCTGCGGTGTAAAAATCGCAACCCTGCTGTCGGCAACCCCACCGAGGCAAAACTGCCTGTACAGATTTCTTTGTCCCTCGGTCAGGGCTTCGGCCAGCATCGAATCCAGCGGAATATCGGTCGCCTCGATTGAGATATCGTATATCGGCCTGTTGCTTTTTCGCTCAGTAACTTTGCCATTGATGCTTATTTTGCGCTCGTCGAATTGTGAAATAATGTTTGAGAGATTTATACTCTCATCGTCAAAGAAAAGCTTGCCCGAAAGATTTCTCAATGGATATGGGAAACGACGGTAAGCAGCCTCGATGCCGAGCAAGTCAACAGCCAAAGTTCTTTGTTTGCCGGCTTCCGGGTCCCGGCTTGAAATATATTCTATTGCTGCAAGGCCGCTCGGAGAAAAACCCTCCCATGATTTTTTCTGTCCCGTGCTCAGGGCGCTATAGAGGTCCTCATCCAAAGCCATATTTTCGCTTCTAATCCGGTATTGATACTTCCGTTTTTCCCCGAAGTCCCGCGACCACCCGTTAAAGAAAAGCTCGACATCCTTGTGCTCACCTCTCAGATTGTTCAGCGAGATGCTTTTTTCGGTAAAGTCAATGCCTCCGGCGATATGCTCTATCTGGTAGGGAAACTTGCGGTCGAGTACGGAAACATCCTTACAGTATATTTTGCCTTTTACTTTACTCTCGGCCATCTTTTGCAGATCGCCCAAAGCCTCAAACTCGATGTCGATTCTACCGGCAGGCCGGTACCGGTCATAAAACCTTTGCAGCACGGCAACAGCCCCGACCTTGTCCAAAAACTTCGGCCTTACTAATACACGCCCCTCAGGTGCCGGCCGGTTTGTGTAAAGAAAATCCGTTATCTTCAAGGCCAGCGAATAATTCCCCGTTTGCTTATACTTCAGCTCAGCAGCCATAACATTTATTTTCCAGGCCTTCTCGAAAGCGGGAATATCCTCCGATGAAATTCCTCCGGTTAAGGTTACCGCTCCCGGCTTCCAGTCGCCGATGAGTATGCCCTGGCCGAAAAGACCCATCTGTCCTGTTGTAAGCGTAAAATTGTAACCCTCCTGTCCTCTTTCTGCAGGACCGAATTCGGCGTCAATAGGAAGTGCCATAGCAACTTTAGGCTCGGCATTTGAGACCTTACTGTATTGCAGGACACCGCTGTTTAGATAAATAACGGGCATTTTCCCCGCGCCCCCTTTAGGGAAGATTATCTCAAGAGCAGCCAGGTTCCATATTCCTGTGTGCAGGTCCTGCTGAACGTCAAAAACGAAACCGTTGATACTTATTTCTTTCAGTCTCGGCCGCAGTAGCAGCAAACTCCCGAAGTTGAATTTCCCGTAAACGGTGTCTGCTTTGAGTATGGTGTTGTCGTATTGGTCCCGCTGTTTCGGCTTTATTACAAGTTCCCGAATAAAGACAGAAGCGTTAAGGCTCACATCGACCGCTCTGGCCTCTATTTGTGCGCCGGTCAGTTCGGCTATCTGGCTGATGGCAACCCGCGGCAAAATCTTATCTGCAGCAACTAAAACAACCGATAAGATACCGCCGACAACCAGCACCCGGAAAAGCCAACGACCAAAAACGGATTTTAATTTATTTCTAACCACAGACCTTACTTTTTTCGCAGAGTTCCCTGCGGTCAATTTTTACTTTGTCTTTTTATCGCCTTGTCCGCAATGTCCCTTCGGCAGTAGGCCCCGTCGAATTTTATTACATCTACGGCTTCATAAGCTTTTGCTTTTGCCTTTGCGATAGTATCTCCAAGAGCCGTTACCCCTAAGACCCTGCCGCCGTTGGTTACGATATCCCCGTTCTTCTCAGCCGTGCCAGCGTGGAAAACAACAACATCTTTCATTTTGCCGGCCTGGTCGAGACCGCTTATCTTTTTGCCCTTTTCATAATCGCCCGGGTAGCCGCCCGATGCAACGACCACGCAAACAGCCGGCCGCTGGTCCCACTCTAACTCGACCTCGTCCAGCTTGCCCTCGCAGACCGCCACCATCACTTCGAGCAGGTCGCTTTTGAGCCTCATCAGTATCGGCTGGGTTTCCGGGTCGCCGAATCGAACGTTAAATTCCAGCACTCTCGGTCCGCCGGCGGTGACCATAATCCCCGCATAAAGTATCCCCCTGTATGGTGTCCCGTTTCGATTCATCCCGTCCACTACCGGCACGAGAATCTCACGGTCAATCTGGCTCATTAGTTCCTCTGTTACCACCGGCGCCGGACTATAGGCGCCCATCCCGCCGGTATTAAGCCCCGTGTCGCCGTCGCCGATTGGTTTGTGGTCCTGCGATGATTCCAGAACGTAAATATTTCGGCTGTCAACGAAAGCAAGTATCGAAGCCTCTTCACCCAGCAGCTTGTCTTCGACGATGATTTTGTCCCCTGCCGAACCGAATATCTTATCGCACATTATCTTCTCAGCCGCGATAATCCCGTCGGCTGGGTCCTCGCATACATAGACGCCCTTGCCTTTTGCAAGTCCCGCCGCCTTTATCACCACCGCCTCGTCCCTGCTTGCGATATATGCTTTCGCTTCCTCGTACCTGTCGAAGACCTGACCTTCGGCTGTGGATATTGCCGCCGAACGCATCAGTTGTTTTGCAAAGGCCTTATCCGCTTCGAGTCTTGCCGCCCCGCCGCTTGGTCCGAACGCCTTTATTCCCGCCGCCTCGAACGAATCCACAATTCCCGCTGCAAGCGGGTCTTCCGGCCCCACCACCGCAAGACCTATGTTATTTTGCACGGCAAAATCAACTAATTGTTCACTCTCGCCCGCCCCGATATCCACATTTTCCCCGCATTTGGCTGTGCCGGGATTGCCCGGTGCGATGTAGAGTTTGCTTAGGTTTTTGGACTGGGCCAGTTTCCACGCTATTGCGTGCTCACGGCCGCCCCCGCCGATTAAAAGTACATTCATTTCAAAACCTCGATTTAGTAAGTTCGCTTATTCGTATTAAAACAGCAGCATCTGCAAATCATAATTATTAACTCGTCCTTCGTCAATTTAATTGTCCCAAAACAGTCTTGAAAACCGGCTATACCCCCATTATTACAATCTCAGAGTTGTTTGAAATTATGCAGGAGCAGGTTACTTAGCTTACTTTGGAAAAAGTGAATTATTTGTTGCTTAAAATCGCCGGGCCTGATATAATTCTTATTTAGGATAATTTAATTGCGGCTCAGAGGCTTTTTGGCCATAGCCGCCGGCGGCGTTTATTGCAGAAGTTCATTCTCAGAGTTTTCAACTATGATAGTAGCAGGAAAACCTGAGAAAGGGTAAGTTTTCTATTAAAGGGAGGTGGAAGACGATGAAAGCCAGAATAATCTTTGTCACGATTTTGGTTCTGACAATTCTCTGCTCGGTATTTGCCTGGGTCCCGTTGCTGGTGGAAAACGACCCGCTTGTAAGGATGCCGGGCACCCAGCCCAATCAGGGCGTCAACCTTGAAGGCCCAAACAGGTGTCTGAATTGTCACGCCGGCTACGACGAAGCGGTAGAGCCCGGCTTCAGTTGGAAAGGTTCGATGATGGCGCAGGCGGCCAGAGACCCCATTTTCTGGGCCTGTTTTACTGTCGCCCTGCAGGACTCAATATGGGCCCTGGGCAATGCAAATGCCGGAGATTTATGTGAAAGGTGTCACTTCCCCGGAGGCTGGATGGCGGGACGTTCCGACCCTCCCAACGCATCCCTGATGACAGGCATTGATTTTGACGGGCTGACCTGCGATTTTTGCCATAGTATGTATGACCCATTTTTCGAAACAACTTACAGTGGAACACGCGAAGGAAGCGACTGGGCCGGCTACTGGGATGAAGCAGGCAATACCGGGCCCGGAAGCGGAACCCTTTCGCAGGATGAAGCAGACAAGACATATCTTGAAGCCCGAACACTGGCGGCTTCTGTCAAGCTGTTTTCCGGCGGGGACTTTTACTCAAAGTTTAACATCCCAGCGTATTCCAACTATACCGAGAATGCCAGCGGCCAGTTCTTTGCCAGTGGCGGCGGAGAGAAAAGGGCAAGTTTTTCTGATGCGGCCGCCACTCACCAGATGCTTTACAGCCGTTATCACAAGTCGAAATATTTTTGCGGGACTTGCCACGATGTATCAAATCCGGCTCTTGCAAATCTCGGCCTTTCGCCGCTGCCGGACCTGTCGGGTGGTACAGACCTGATTAGCGAGCAGTATTCTGCATCCCGTTACTTCCACGTTGAGAGGACATTTTCTGAATTTATGTTGTCCGACTACGCCCAGGCCGGCGGAGCGGCTACAAATCCGGAATTCGAGGCTCTCAGCGGAATCAGCTGGGTGGCCAAGTGTCAGGACTGCCATATGAGAGATGGAGTCGGCAAGGCCTGCAACAAGAGCAAGGGCGTATTCCGTCCCAGCGGCAGCGACGAACATCCTAATTCGGGCGTGCCTATACACGATATGACCGGCGGCAATGCCTGGTTATCGTACATTCTGGGAACTCTTGACCCTGCCAACACAGCTTACGACCCGTGCAACGCCCAGATACTTGAAAAAGGACCGGCGGTTTTGACGCTTGACCTCGATGCAGGTGAAACACCCAAACTAAACGGCACCGAACTAATAGCAGGCGCCGAAAGAGCAAAAGACCAGTTGAGTACCGCCGCAACCATAAAGAATTTGACTTATAATGCCGATACCGGCGAACTGTCATTCCGGCTTATGAATAATACCCCTCATAAACTGATTTCCGGTTTTCCTGAAGGCAGGAGAATGTTTATAAATATCAAGGCTTATGTCAACGGTTGTCTGAAATACGAAATCAATCCCTATGACAACGATGTAGGTACATTAAAAGGTCTTCCTAATGCTCACGGCTCACCGGAATTGGAGGAGACAGAGATTTATGTTGACGAATTGGTTTATGAAGTGCACCCAAAGAGCGACCTTACCGGTGAAGATGAGACGTTCCATTTTGTCCTTGCCACCGGCAGGTATAAGGACAACCGCATACCGCCAAAGGGCTTTGATGTTGCCGGTGCTTCAGAGCGTTTATGTGAGCCTGTATGGCACGGCCAGAGCGACCTCGATTATTTCACTGCAGATGAGTATGCCGGCGGATATGATGATGTGAACCTTACCATACCTCAGGATGCTGACTATGTGGAGGTATCATTGTATTATCAGGGCACATCGCGGGAATACGTTGAATTTTTGCGGGATGAAATAAATGGTACAGCCGATACACTTTCGAGCCCTGCTCCGTCGGGTGAACCGAATGCCTATGTGATTCAGAGTGACCCTTTCTTCAACCAGTTGAAGGAATGGGGCAATACTATCTGGGACCTGTGGTATCATAATCACGGCCTGGACGGCAGCGGAGTTTCTGTTGATGCCATCGTGCCTTTTGAAATGACTAAGGTGAGCCTGGGCAGCGAGCCTGTCCAGCCGGCGGCGGACTTTGGCGGCGAA
>Ga0272442_10002129_pt1 | contig 29109 bp, 25 predicted proteins | sample SSMForm2O_FD_200262 | JGI IMG/M metagenome (GOLD analysis project Ga0272442, IMG submission 200262) | Marine sediment archaeal communities from Little Sippewissett salt marsh, Falmouth, MA, United States - SSM-Form-2O | ecosystem: Environmental > Aquatic > Marine > Wetlands > Sediment ...
TGTTTGAGCATTAGCTTGCGTTTCATCTCATCTAGACGACGCTGCTTAATCCTTTCCAGTTCTTCATCCAAGGTATCTACCGTAGCACAATAGCCGCATGTATATGATTTATTCCTTACTGAGCACTGGCAGGTTTTACCCCAGTGATCCTGATACTATTCAATATAACTAATAGTGCGAGCCCCACATCTCCTAGAATAACCGATAACCATAAGCTGATGGTTCCCATGGCTGCTAGAACCACGATAGCCAGCTTCATGACGACGCTGATGGTGATGTTTTCCTTTATTCTACTCAAAGTTGTCTTGCTCAGTCTCTGGATGTAGCTTAGTTTCGTCAAGTCGTCCTCTAGCAATACGATATCTGCTGTCTCCAAAGCGATATCGCTTCCTAGACCCCCCATGGCTATTCCAACGTCTGCGGCAGTCAGGGCTGGTGCATCATTCACACCGTCTCCAACCATTACCACTTTGCCATGGTTCTTTAGGTCCTCTATCGCATTCAGTTTATCCTCTGGTAGTAGATTTGCGTGATATCCATTGAAGCCGACCTGTTCAGCGATAGCTGCTGCGGTTGTCTCGTTGTCTCCTGTGAGCATCTCTACTTTCATGCCTTTCCTGCGTAGGTCCTGTATCGCCTGTATTGAGGTGGGTCTGCTTTGATCTATCAAGGCTATCAGTCCCATTACCCTGTCCTCTTTTGCCAGTATCACCACTGTTTTTCCCTGTGACTCCAGTTCGGTTATTGTTTCAAGTGGGTACTGGATTCCATTTTCCATGGAGAGCCTTTGATTTCCCAGCCAATATTTTTCGTCTTGGATTTTTGCCTCGACTCCTCTACCGGATACGCTGAGGAACTCATCAGCAGAGTACTCTGGTAGATTCCATTGGGCTGCCTCATTTTTTATTGCATATGCGATTGGGTGTTTGCTGCCTTCCTCAAGAGCTGCGGCTAAGGCTAGTACTTCTTCTTTGCTGGTATTGTATGGTATGATGTCTGTTACGCTTGGTTTTCCCTCAGTCAATGTTCCTGTCTTGTCGAATGCAAAGACCTTGGCTTGATTCATCTCCTCGATAAACGTGCTTCCCTTGATCAAGACCCCGTTCCTGCTGGCGCTTGTTATCGCCGAGACCATGGCGACTGGTGTCGCGATTGTTAATGCACATGGGCATCCTATCACCAGCAATACTAGACTATTGTAGATTGATGGAATCCATGGAGCGTTAAACAACAAAGGAGGAACCGATGCGAACAGGATCGCCAAGACAATGATGGCTGGTGTATAATACTTCGCGAAACGATTTACCAGTGTCTCTGTTGGGCTTCTCCTACCCTCAGCTTCCCTTACCATCCTTAGAATACTGGATAACATGCTCTCAGAGGATCTACGCGTGGTCTCTACAGCCATATACCCGTCAATGTTTATGGTTCCAGCAAAGACCTCATCATGTAGCCCCTTGTTGACCGGTATTGATTCGCCGGTCATGGTGGATTGATCAACTGAGGTATTTCCCTCAATCACCTTACCATCTAAGGGTATCCTGTCACCGGGTCTGACGATGAAAATTTCTCCCGGCAATACACGTTCAACTGGGACTGTTTTCTCCTCACCCTTCTCTCTGATTGTCGCTACCTCTGGTCTTAACTCCATTAACGCCTCGATGGCGTGTCTTGCGCGCTCGGAGGCAATAACCTCCAGTTTTAATGAGATGTCCTTCAAGAAGACCACCAAAGCGCCTTCCTGATATTGACCTATCAGGGTTGCTCCAATAGCGGCGATGGTTACAAGAAAGTCTATGCCGATGTTTCCCTTCAGGACTCCTTTGAATCCATTGATAGCCATCTCATAGCCGGAACCTAACATCGCTGATACCAGTATAATTGTTGATAGTGGACCACCGACCCCGAAATAATCCAGTGTTATTCCTGTCGCGATTGCTAACCCGATAACAATTGTCTTGTTCCAGCTTGTCTTCTCATGACTGTGCCCGTGTCCATGGTCTTGTCCACAGCTAGAGCAGCCAGTGGTCTCCAATGTGCATGAGGTGCATGCAGCGTCTCTGTTCACTGTACAGGATGTACATGAGTCGCTGTGTTCATGCTTGTGATCGTGATGGTGGTCATCGTGGTGCTGGTGGTCTGGCATTTCCTTTTTTCGAGTAATAAGGGTTTATTAATATAGTGCTACAATTCTCGGCTATTTTATTAGAAATTAATAAATTTACACCCGTTATTTATTAAATCATGACTGTAATCAGTGTCAGCCTGACAAACGAGCTACTGGACCGTCTCGACCAGTTCGTGGAAGAATCAGGATATAGCAGTCGCTCTGAGGCACTAAGACTAGCTATCCGGGATGTATTGAACGAGTACAAGCTATCAAGAATGCAGCGAGGAGACCTCCTCTCTACAGTCACGATTATTTCTGAGACCGAGGAGAGCAGAACCCATGTCGGTTTGATTGATCTACGGAATGGTTATGATGATTTGATCTTTGGTAACATGCATCTGCATATCGAGGGTGGCTACTGTATAGAAATATTCTTGGTTAAAGGTCCTTCAAACAGGATACTGGACTTTGTGAACAAGTCCAAGGCTATCAGGGGGGTAATAGAGGTAAACCACACACTCACCCCCATGCTACAGGATAGCTAATTCTTATAATTCGAATGTGTAACTCTTTCCCCATATGTCTAATCGTTCAACGTTCAATGTCCTGGGCAGGGACACCCAGAGACAGGATGGAGTAGCCAAGGTAACGGGCAGAGAAAAATATGCTTCAGACTTGTCGCTCCCCCACATGCTACATGCACGTGTATTGAAGAGCCCATATCCCCATGCAAGGGTCAAGAGCATAGATGTCTCGAAGATCACTGATCCAACTATTGTTACTTTGACCCCTGATGAGGTGCCCGATGTAACCTTCTGTCCAAGACTTGTAAGCGTCCCATCTAGCACCTACAAGGACTGGAAGGTGCTCAGTGATAGACCACGATACGTGGGAGAACCAGTAGCAGCTGTAGCAGCCGAATCAGAGGAAGAAGCCCAGAGCGCCGTAGAGTCCATTGAGGTGAGTTATGAGCAGTTACCTGCGGTCTATGATGCCTTGGAGTCTATGAAGCCCGAGACAGAGCCAATTCATACCGATATCATGCTGGCTGATGACTGGATCAAGGTCGAGAATAACATCGCCTGCAGCCTCGATATCGTTGAGGGAGACCCGGAGAAGGGCTTCGCTGAATCTGATTATATTGTCGAGGATACTTATCACACTAACAGACGTTATCATACTCAACTGGAGACCAAGAGTGTATTAGTTAGACCCGAACCAGATGGCGGTGTAACTATCTGGAGCACTACTCAAACCCTTCATAATACCCGGATACTGCTTCATGAGATATTCGGAATCCCCATGGGCAAGATCAGGATCATCAAGGTACCCCTTGGAGGCAGCTTCGGGTCAAGCATCCAAGTTAACCCGCCTATCCCGATTGCCGTCGGGTTGGCGGTGAAATCCCAGAGACCAGTCAAGCTCAGTTATACCCGTGAAGAAGACCTCCACGACCACTGTAGCTATCAGATGGTATTCAGGCTCAAACTAGGAGCCAACAAAGAGGGTAAACTCACTGCAGGACACCTTGACGCCTATCTGGATATTGGAGGACACCAGATACAAGCATACCCCTTACTGGGATGCGTCGTTGGATGGTGGGTCAGCCTCTACAAGCTACCCCACAAGAGCTACATGGGTAAAGCAGTCTACACCAACAAGGTGCCAGCATGTGCCTTCAGAGGCTACGGTAACCCCCAGATCACATGGGTTGTAGAAACCATGATGGATGCCTTGGCCAACAAGATCGGCATCGATCCAGTTGATTTCAGGCTCATGAACTATATTGGTGAAGGCGACCTATTCTGGGGACAGGGACCCAGCGTCCAGAGCATCATAGAGAGCTGCGGCGTAGAAGAGATATTGAAGACAGGCGCAGAGATGAGTGGATGGTATGAACGTCCAAAGGCTGAGAATCAATCTGGCAGATACAGGCGGGGCATCGGTATGGGTAGAGGATATCACACCAGCAGCGCAGGTGCACCTGTACCCGGTTCTGTGATTGATTTCGGTGGAGCCATGCTGAAGCTCAACGAGGACGGTACATTCGATTATATCTCGGCTTTGATGGATCACGGCGGCGGCACAATGGATGCCCACACCAAGATAATCGCCGAGGAACTCAGCGTACCCCCGTATATGGTGAATATCGTCAGAGCCGACACTGGAACCACTGTATATGATGTTTGTACCCACGCATCAAGGGGCATCTACAGCGGAGGCGGAGCCGCATTAAAGGTAGCTGGGCAGGTTAAAGAGAAGATCAGGGCATCCGCGGCTCGGTCATTGGACGCTTATGGGCATGCTCTACGGTTCAAATGGGACCTAGAGCGAGAACAAGCGGTCGTCTATGCTCAAGGCGTTGAGGGACGCGAGATCACACTCAAGGAGCTAGCCTATGAGATGAGGCACAAGAACCTTGGATCAATCGCCGCAGTAGACAGTTACAGGCAGCCTTCTTGTCCACCTCACTTCACAGGGTACTTTGTCGAGGTGGAGGTAGATACATGGACTGGAAAGGTAAAGCTTGTGAACGTGATAGCTGGAGCCGATGTTGGTACAGTCATCAACCCCAAGTTAGCCATGGGACAGGTTCACGGCGGTTTCTCACAGGGCTGGAGTATGACAGTCAACGAGGACACCCCCTATGATCCAGTTAGCGGAGACCTCTGGAACCACGGCTTCATGGCTGACTACAAGATACCCACACCACTGGATATGCCAGACTTGGAGAATTTCTACGTCTTCTTCGCGGACACCTATGAGCCTACAGGACCCTTTGGAGCAAAAGGGCTGGGCGAAGGAGCCTTAAACCCAGTGGCTGGAGCTATAGCCAATGCAATCCAGAATGCATTGGGAGTCAGGTTCTTTGAGCTACCAATCACCAAGGATAAGATTCTCGTGGCTCTACGGGAGAAGGAGGCACAGCAATGACCAACATAAACAAGTTCAACACCCACATCATCAGTAAACCATTCGAGTACCATCAACCAGAAACAATCGAAGAAGCCACCAAGCTACTAGCAGAACTGGAGAACACCAAGGTTCTCGCCGGAGGCACCGACTTGATACCCAAGATGAAGCAGCGACTTCTAGAGCCTAAGAATATCATCAATCTCAAAAAGATCAAAGCACTGGAAGGTATCAACGAGACAGAAAAAGGAATCTGGATCGGCGCAGCCACCAAACTAAGAGCCATCGAGAGAAGCACTCTAGTCAAGGAGAAGATACCCCTCCAGTATCTAGCCACAAAGACCATCGGCAGCGTCCAGATACGCAACATGGGAACACTAGCAGGAAACGTCTGTAACGCCTCACCTGCAGCAGACGGGGCGCTCGGCTTGGTTGCACAGGATGCTACTGTGCATATTGCTGGATCAAATGGCACAAGAGATGTGCCTATTACCGATTTCTTCACTGGACCCGGAGCCAGTGTACTCTCAAAGGATGAGATTGTAACCGGTTTCACGGTACCAGTCATGGACAAGGACACCGGATATCACTTCATCAGCATAGGTAGGATGGCGCTGGACATCAGTACCATCAGCATAGCAGTAACCATCACCAAGAAAGAAGACAAAGTAGCCAAAGCAACCATAGCACTGGGCAGCGTAGCCCCCACACCATTACGGCTACCAGAAGTAGAAGCCTATCTCGTGGGCAAAACGCTATCTGATGATGTCATCTGGGAGGCAGCCGAGATGGTAAGCAACGGCATCAAACCAATCACTGATGTAAGAGCCACAGCAGAATACCGCAAGGAAGCAGCTAAAGGAATGGCAATGGAGGCGATTAAACTGGCTTGGATGAAGGAGGCGAGACAATGAAGACCACCATAACCATCAACGGCAGAAAACGTGAATTCGATGTACCTCCAAGCACACTGTTATTGAACCTATTAAGGGATGAACTTGGATTAACAGGCGCAAAATACGGCTGCGGCATCGGGGAATGCGGAGCCTGTACCGTTCATGTTGACGGTGAACCAGTGCTAGGCTGCATGACCCTAGCAGTGGATTGCGATGGAAAATCAGTTGAAACCATTGAGGGCCTCAGTGATAGTAGAGATCTTCACCCCATACAGCAGGCATATCTCGATGAGGGAGCAGTCCAGTGCGGCTTCTGCACACCCGGCTTCATCATGACCACCAAGGCTTTGCTAAATGAGAACCCTGATCCATCTGAGTCAGAGATAAGGAACTACCTGAAGGGCAACCTCTGCAGGTGCACTGGCTACGTCAACATAGTCCGCGCGGTCCAGAAGGCAGCTAAGGATATGCGATGAAGACCACGGCCATAGTCCTCGCGGCGGGTAAGTCCAGCCGCATGGGCTCAAATAAGCTCCTCTTACGGTTCGATGGTAAAACTGTCATAGAGCATATCTTGGATCGTCTGGTAAACTACGAGACTATTGTCGTGACAGGGCATCGTCCAGAGGATATTGAGCCAATAATAAAGGAATATGGTGCTAGAACTATACATAATCCCTACTATGAACAGGGCATGACCACAAGCTTCCAAGCCGGATTACGGGCAATAGACGAGGATGTGGAGGCTGTTTTCATGGTCTTAAGTGATACTTTCGGTTTCAAACCCTCTCTTCTCATTGAGATGGAGTTGAAGATGGCATCAACCGTAGACCTCATTGTTAGCCCAGTATATGACGGAAAACGAGGCCACCCAGTACTAATAGCCTATGAATTATTCCAGGAATTCCTCAATCTAAGCGGCGAGGAAACTATGAAAGACGTCGTATTGCGACATGAGGACGAGCACTCGTATGTTCCGGGTGATATCTGGACTAGAATCGACCTAGATACCCCAGAAGACTATGAGACTATGAAAAAACTCTGGGCTAATCGTTCTCTTTAGACTGTTTTTCATAATACCACCATTGTCTACCTGACCATCCAGCCAGTATGACTCCAGCAGCAGCGACTACCTTAGCGATAATATCAATCAACGTATCAACGCTAATGAGTAAAACCGCTATACCTATGATGAATAAGACTAACCCTATTGCGTAGTTTCTCCTATAGGGCTTCAAAGGGTTAGCCCCTTTTCTGTTGAATAATCTCTGCTATTATACTGATGGCTATCTCTTCCGGCGTCTCAGCGGCGATCTCTATCCCTATGGGACCTTTGATTCTCTCCACTGCCTCTGGGTCGAATCCCTCAGTTTTTAGTTGTTTTACGTGCTCTTTTCGCTTGTTTCTACTTCCAAGTAATCCGATGTAAGCTGGTCTTGCTTTTACTGTATATCTTAGTCCTTCTATCTCAAAGTCAGTCTCGCCGTGAAGCATAGCAACATAGTCGCTGGGTCTGATCTGGACACTCTTGAGGCTTTCAGGATAAGCTGAATTGACCAAAGTCATTTCTGGGAAGTTTTCTTGTGTTGCTGTGTCTGCGTCATCTATCACTACCACTAAGAATCCGCAATCCAACGCGTATCGGGCAACGACTTGAGCAATCAATCCGCTTCCCATTATTACTAGTCTAGGGTCTGGTTTAATCAGGTCCATGAATATCTTCACCTCTCCACCACATTTACTATCAACGGGTATCATTCCCTCCCGAGCCGGTATCCCCATCGCGAAGTGATATGACCGAGGCTTTCCCTCCTTCATCACCTCAAGCCCGCGATCTACCAGCAGCCGCTCCATTCCACCTCCACCAATGGTTCCTATGGCTTCTCCCTTGCTGGTTACCAGCATCTTGGCCCCAGGATCTCGGGGCCCTGATCCATCCTTAAAAACCAAAGTGCAGAGGACAGCCTGGTTGCCTTCCTCTAATTCCTTGTTGAGTCTATTGATGATCTCCTGTTCACTCAGGTGCTATCCGCTCCGCAGCGTCCAGAATCGCCTCAATTATCTTTGTAAACCCTGTGCAGCGGCAGATATTACCCTCGATGCCTATCTTCACTTCCTCAGATGTAGGATGGGGGTTATCCCTGAGCAAGGCGTAACTACTGATAAGCATGCCTGGTGTGCAGAAGCCGCACTGGACTGCCCCATTCTCTATGAATGCTTGTCTGAGGTCAATCATTAATGGATTATACTCTAATCCTTCCACCGTGGTAACGTGTTTTCCTTCTACCTGTGGGGCTAGTACTATGCAGCTCGTCATCGGTAGTCCATCCACCAGTACTGTGCATGCTCCGCATTCCCCGTGTTCACATCCTTTCTTGACGCTTTTTACCCCGAGGTAGTCCCTGAGCATATCACTAAGACTTGTGTACGCAGTGATTTCTGTCTCGATCTTCTTGCCGTTTAACTCGAATCTTACCTTCACCTTGCTCACCTCATCCTCTCCAACGCTGTCTGCAATGCTCTACGCATCAATACTGGGCACATATCACGCCTGTACTCCGCAGTTCCACGTACATCAGTAATGGGGTTCACGTGATCCTTGACCGCCTCAGATGCCTCCCTTATGTTCTCAGGCGTCAACTCCTTCCCCCTGAGCATATCCTCTGCTTCAGGTACCCTGAGTGGCGTCATAGCAACGCTGCCAAAGGCTACTCCCGCGTCTATGCATAGATTGTCTTCTGCTTGGATGTATACCGCTGCGCTCACCACTGATAATGTGAATGCTTTGCGTCTCCCTATTCGCTTGTATGCGCTCATTGAGTCTGCAGAGGGCTTGGGTATCCTAATTTCTGTTACCAGTTCCCCGGGCTCAAGGCAGTTAATCTTGGGCCCAGCGAACAGCTCCTCAATAGGCAACATGTTCGTACCATCCACCGACTGTACCATGATCTCTGCATCATGCACGATTAATGGACAAGCTGTATCCGCCGCAGGAGAAGCATTCACGATATTTCCAGTGATTGTTCCACGGTTTCTGATCTGGGGGCTGCCTATCCTGCTCACCGCATCATGTAGCGCTGGTATACCCACTGTTAAGGGGTCGGTCGCTGCCTGTGCATGGGTTGTGGTAGCCCCGATCTTGATGAAACCCTCTTCCTCCTTGATGTAATTAAGCTCAGGTATCCTGTTGAGATCAACAACATGGCTTGGGCTGCACACTGCTTCCCTCATGGATACCATTAGGTCGGTGCCACCGATGATGGGTTTCACCTTATCAAGTTCATTAAGTAGCTCTAATGCACCAGCTAGCGTAACTGGAGCATGATACTCGAACTTCGGTATAGGTCTCATTACTGGTCCTCCTTCAATGCCTTGTGCATAGTCCATGACCTGATAGGTATCTCGCTGAATCGTTTGCCAGTGGCATGATAGATGGCGTTAGTAATTGTGGGTACTATGCTAATGATGGCTGGTTCTCCCACTCCTTTAGCGCCGAATACTCCATGCTTGTAAGGTTTCTCTATGATGATGCATGGCTCTATCTCTGGTGTATCTAGACTACTAGGTACCACATAGTCTGTGAAGTTGGGGTTGATGACTTGTCCCTTGTCGTTGAGTTCCATGTTCTCCATCAACGCGAATCCTAATCCTTGGCTGATGGCTCCCTCTATCTGTCCCTCGATTATCATTGGATCGATGGCTTTTCCGCAATCCATGGCAGGCCAGATCCTTGTCACCCGTGTTTCACCTGTCTCAGTGTCAACCTCCACCTCGGCGACTGTAGCAGCAAAAGTATAGACGCTATAATTTACCCCGAGACCCGTTTTAGGGTCAAAGAATCTCTTGGGCGCCTTGAAGTAGCCATACGCTCCCGGGTCATACCCTCGTTGATACATTTCCTCGGCTAGTTCCTTGATGGGTATGCTGGTATCATTGTCTTTCTTATCAAAGGCTTTACCCTCGACTAGCTCAATCCTATCCTCAGACAACTCGAATAACTCGGCAGCACATGCGATCATGTTTTCCCTGAGCTTCAAGGCTGCCTTGGCCGCTGCTGTTCCTCCCAACATTAGCCCACGGCTTCCATGGGTGGGCTTCGCATTCAATGTGCTATCTGTATCAGGCAAATCAATAATGATCTTCTCTATTGGGACCCCTGTAATCTCTGAGACTATCTTAATATGCCCAAAGGGGCTCCCTTGGCCCAGCTCAACAATACCAGTACGATAATTGATGCTTCCATCTTGGTTAAGTAAGAGACTGGCTGCGCTCCAGTCTGGCGTACTCCGACTGGTGCTGATTCCATGGTATGCGAGTCCTACTCCATATCCCCTTACTTTTGATCCATCCCAGACTGGTTCACGGTGATTGGCCCAATCTGAAGCATCTCTTACCGCCTCAAGGCACTCCTTGATGCCAACGCTGTGGTCCAGTACTTGATCACATGTGGTACTGCTACCCACTGTTAACACGTTCTTTAGCCTGAAGTCTATTGGGTCCATGTCAAGCTCATAAGCTAGCTTATCCATCTGCTGCTCTGCAGCAAAGTGAAGCGCAACGTCTCCAAATCCCCTGAAGCTGCCCCCATATACCTTGTTTGTGTAGACTGCTCTACCATCAACGCTGCAGTTATCAACCTCGTAGGGTCCCGCTGCGTGGGCAGTCTGTCTCCATAACCAGAATGGGCTCCTGTTAGCGTATGCCCCACATTCTAGGGTGATATCCACCTCGATGGCGGTTACCTTGCCTTTCTTGTTGGCTCCGCTCCTGTATTTGATGCGTGCTGGGAACCGTTTATTACTATAGGCAAGGCTCTCTTCACGGTTCCAGATGTGAGCCACTGGTTTACCCAGTTTTGTCGCGGCAAACGCAGCGTAGGCTGAGACCAGTGGTCCTTGGTCGTCTTTTCCTCCGAATGCTCCCCCTGTGAGTGCCTGAATTATCTGCACCTGATTCAAGTCCCATCCCAGTACGTGGGCAACCTTCTCTCTACACAGGAACGGGCTCTGACCATTGGCTATGACTGTTACCTTATTTGATCCATCTGGGATGGCGTAAGCTGCCTCGGTCTCGATATAGGTGTGGTCTTGATATGGGCTCCAGTAAGTATCCTCAACCTCTACATCTGCCTCTTTAAACCCCTTCTCGGAATCCCCTTTCCTTATCTTTGCGGTAACAGCGATGTTTCCTCCCTCATGAATATCTAAAGCATCCTCTGCCTGAGCTGCATCAATGTCTAGATAGACTGGGAGAGGATCATAGTCAACATGGATGTTTTCAAACGCCTCCGCTGCGGCATATTCATCCCTTGCGACTACAAGGGCGACGGGGTCTCCGATAAAGTGGACCTTTTTGTAGTTTAGGAATGGTTGATCGGGTAAAGCGTAACCGATCTGATTATTTCCGGTCACATCTGCGCCGGTGTAGATGGCTTCCACACCAGGAATCTTCAACGCTTTCGATGTATCAATTGATTTTATCTTGGCGTGAGCCATGCTGCTTCTGAACACCCTGAGAATGGAGGTATCTTTTGGGACATAATCGGCTGTATAACGTGCCTTGCCGAGCGCCTTGTCGATGGCGTCAGTTCTGATGACGTTTTTCCCTACGACAAGGAAGTCTTTTCGTCCCAGAATATCAGTTAATATCTTATCATACTCCAACGTGGAACACCCATTAATAGTTGAATAGGTAGGGGGGATTATCTAAATAAAAGAATCTCCCAACGAGTCCCAGAAACCCTTCCTGTTAGACTCCAGCACTAGTAACTTGGTTTCCCCGTGGAATAATCTAAGCACATTATCGATCTTGTCTGTCCTACAGAGGATAAGCAACTTACCTCCCCCTTGAAGCGCCTCTATCACCTTGATCAATCCCGGGTATAATCCAAAGCCTCGAACCTCAAGGTGACCATACTCATCAACTATCACCAAAGTTTTTTCATCCATCAGGTACGCTGCTTCAATTAACGCTTCATTGGCTTTCTGAAAAGCTGGTTCATTGTAAAGGAATGGTCCTCTGAGGGGCTTCCAATCTTCCCCCGAGACCTCTGTTCCCCTGTAAACTATGGGCGTGGTCTCTCTGGTATTAGGAAAGAATCCATCATAGCCTATGGTTTCCCTACCTTTCATCACCCTTCTGCTGATTACCCCGTAGACACTGTATCCGTTGACCTTGGCTCTGTCGGCTATCTGTTCTGCTCTGTTGGACTTCCCTGAGCCAATAGGACCGTGTAGGATGAGTATCTGGGGGGTCAACTCGCACAAAGAATACGGTATCTGTTTCTTGAGTCTTGCCTCTCAATAGACTATAGTAGTGCTATTTTTTAACCCATCAGACGAGTCTCATATGATCAACTTGGCTTTCCCCGGCTTCACCCGTAGCAAGATTGTATGTACCATTGGACCTGTATCCAATAGCCCTGAGGTTCTAGACCAGATGCTAGACTCGGGCATGGATGTTGCAAGGATCAACATGAGTCACGGCTCCCCAGAGGAACATAGGCCTGTTATTGAGTATCTGCGCGAGGTAGGTAACTGTGGTATCTTGGTGGACTTGCCGGGTCCAAAGATCAGACTCGGTGAGTTATCAGCGCCTATCTTGGTTGAGGAAGGACATACCCTGTACTTTACCACCAAGAATGTAACGGGGAACCGCTCTGAGCTTCCTGTTAGCTATAATTTACTGCCTTCTGAGGTTGATGTTGGAGGGCATCTCTTCATCAATGATGGTATAATTGATGTGGAGATAACCGACATCGACCAAGATAAGAAAGGATTCTCGGGCATGGTGATCTCGGGTGGCGAGATAACCAGCCGAAAAGGCATCAATGCTCCGGGAGCAAAACTATCCTTGAAGCCTCCTACTGATAGGGACCTTGTTGGGGTGCGTTTTGGTGTGGAGATGGATTGTGACTGGTTTGCAGCCAGTTTCATCAGATCCGAGGAAGATGTCGAGATCATTAAAAGAGTCATACGGGAACATGGCGGTGATCAACCCATCATCAGCAAGATCGAGCATGGGGAAGCAGTCTACAACATAGATGAGATAATCGAAGCAAGTGGGGGCATAATGGTTGCACGGGGGGACTTGGGTATAGAGGTTCCCCCATGGGATGTGCCACTACTCCAAAAGAAGATTATAGAGACCTGCAACCTCAAGGGGAAGCCTGTTATCGTTGCCACCCAGATGCTGGAGTCCATGATGTTAAATCCTAGGCCTACTCGTGCCGAGGCCAGCGATGTGGCTAATGCGTTGCTTGATGGTGCAGATGCTGTGATGTTGAGCGGAGAGACAGCTATTGGCAAGTATCCTGTGGAGACTGTCAAGGCCATGAACAGCATCGGCATGGTAGTTCAGGAGCAGATCACCCCCCGGGATCACATGGAGATGAGGGGACTCCCCTTATCAGATATTATCGGTGATTTGGCTGCACGCGCTGTTTATGCCGTGGAGCCTGCCGCGATTATTGTGGTTACCCGTAGCGGATTCAGTGCCCTGATGGTAAGTAAGCATCGTCCAAAGGCGAGTATTCTGAGTGTGACTAAGGATATCAGGGTTAGTCGCAGGATGCATATGTACTGGGGGGTGAAGCCCATTGACGTGGTCTGGACGGATGATCGGGATGAGCTTATCATCCGGGTTGTCAAACGCAGCCTTGAGCTAGGGTTCTTGTCTAGAGGCGATGTTATCGAGGTGGTCTCTGGCTCCACTCTGATAGCTCCGGGGCTGACCACTACCTTGGATATTTTGAAGGTGGAAGACATACTCTACCGGGCTGGTAGAAGAGACTAGAAAAAAGAGTGAAAACTACTAGACTTTACCAATTATATTTACGAAATTAAGAAAAGAGTCGACAAAGAACAAAAAAATTCATTTTTCTGTATTTCAATAACTGTTTTTATTGGTGTTATGGATGGGGCACCCGTAAAAAGGGACCTGATTCCAAAGTTCACCTTTACATGATCTCGTGTAACTAGTAAAAAGTAAGAGTGTTCCAATGATGCACAGAGAAGGGATATCTGATATCCAAATAGTAAGGTTCATCGTTTTCGTCTCAGGAGCCGTCGTCATGGGGGTCGAGATTATGGCCAGTAGGCTGCTTGCCCCTTACTATGGTGACTCTGTGTACACTTGGGGTAGTTTGATAGCCGTAATAATGATTGCATTAGCGATTGGCTATCGACGAGGAGGGAAAAAAGCTGATAGGTATTCGAGCTACATGGGGCTGCTCAACCTAGTTTTGATAGCCGGAACTTTTGTTACACTTGTTCCCCTCTCAGCTCCCTACGTGCTAGAACTTGTGAGAGAGCTTGGAATACCTCAGATGTATGAGCCTTTACTCCCCTCAGTGATATTGCTCACAATACCAACCATGTACTTGGGCATGGTCAGCCCCTATGCGCTACGATTAGTGGCAAAAAACATCGATGAAATAGGAGATGTGTCAGGGAGCCTCAGTAGCCTAAACACTATTGGCAGCATCTTCGGTACTTTTTTAACTGTTTTTTTCCTCATCCCCAACTTTGGAACAAGGGAGACCCTGCTAAGTATGGGCGTCTTCTTGGTAATGATCTCCATGCTTAGAAGAGGAAAAACCCTCACCCTGAGTGCAGTGTTCCTGCTAATCATAATGATTGTTCCCGGGAATATCCTTCTCAGGGGATTAAGAGTGGTTGGCGATGGGGCTAGCATCTATAGCACAGAGACCCCGTACAGTACCTTGACTATTGTTGAAAACAAAGCCGTTGGTACCCGAACCTTATACCTGAACAATATGCCTCAAAGTGCTATTTACACAAACGGGTCAGTGACCCCGGTTTTCCGTTATACTGATTATTTCAACCTAGCTTTTGGTTACAATCAAAACATAACCAAGATTCTTTTCATCGGCGGTGGAGGATTTTCTGGACCACGACAGTTTCTGGTGGATTACCCAGATACATCTATCAGTGTAGTTGAGATAGATCCTGAAGTTGTTGAGGCTTCGCATAGATACTTTCTAGTCCCTAGGACTAATCCAAGATTAAAGATAACTGTAATGGATGGACGCAAATATCTTGAAACTGCTGGAGTCTACGATCTAATAGTGCTGGATGCATATACCCATACGTATGTGCCATTTCATTTGATGACTGACGAGTTCATGGCGCTTGTTGATTCTCACCTGAGTGAGGACGGGGTTTTCGTGGCAAACGTGATTGGGAGTCTGATTGGTGATGCATCTGAGCTTCTTTGGAGTCAGGTATTGACCACTCAGAACAATATACCCTATGTTGACCTGTACAAGACCAAGGATTTTGTTGATGGGGTGGTTCAGAACATCTGCTTGGTGGCATCAAAAAATAGAGTCACCCTTGAAACACTCCGGAATCACTTAATCGAAACGGTTGAACCAAGACACTTGGAGTTCTTAGATTACAAGTATGATGAAGATTACCCCGTGGAAGGACTTGTGTTACATGATAACTATGCGCCTGTAGAGGACATGCTGAACCCAGTAACGTTAACCGCTTATGATCAAGAGGGAAGATTGGTTCTCCAGAACTTCCTGAATCCCGTATTGATAGGTGGACTTTGGTTCATCTCCATGGGTGGCCTATATTATCTCACTCGAAGGTTCAGTTAGTATCAAGCACTTCTAGCGGTCATCAATAGACTAAGTTTTATCCCCTTATCTCACCCATTTCATTGTATGAGTTATCAATTACCATCAATCACTGAGCCAAAACCGCTCAAACCGAACGAAATAATACTCGTCACCAGCGGCGACCTCCGGCTCAGCGCCAACAAGGAATGTTGGCCTGCCCAGAAAGCCATGGAGGAAAAAGTAGGCAAGGTATTCGAGAAGGAGGGATACAAGATCATCAGGGGCCATCCTTATGACCCTGAGCTTGAGCATGGCTTCATCTGGAATCAACGCATGGGAATGGATGTATTCCAGAAGATACCCAAAGACAGCCGAGTAATCGTGGCGGAAGCAGTATGGCAGTACAGCCACCACGTATTGGCTGGGCTACGAGACCATAGGGGGCCAATCTTGACTTTGGCTAATTGGAGTGGTCAATGGCCGGGTCTGGTTGGCATGTTGAATCTTAATGCGAGCCTCACTAAGATGGGCGTAGAGTACAGTACTATCTGGAGTGTTGATTTTGAGGATGCGTTCTTCCTTAAAGGCATCAGGCAGTGGCTCAATGAGGGAAAAATAACCCATGATACCAGCCATGCACGACCATTAGACCCAGAAAAACTACCCAAATCTGAGGTAGAGCTCGGAACAGCATTGGCTAGGCAGCTCAAGCATGAGAAAGCCGTCATGGGTATCTTCGATGAGGGCTGCATGGGAATGTACAACGGAATAATCGAGGATGAACTGCTAAACCTACTGGGAGTCTACAAGGAACGCCTCAGCCAAAGCGCACTGGTTGCCAAGATGAGGACTGTTAGCGACTCAGAAGCACAGGATGTTCGAGACTGGCTTGACCTCAAGGGAATGACCTTTGTAACGGGCACCGATGAGGCGGCAGAGCTAACAAACCGACAGATACTCGAGCAGTGTAAGATGTATATCGCAGCTGTCAGGATCGCGGATGAGTTTGGATGCGACCTAATTGGTATCCAGTACCAGCAGGGACTCAAAGATATGGCTCCAGCCAGCGACCTCGTCGAAGGATTACTGAACTGCAGTGACAGACCTCCAGTGCATCATGAAGTGACTGGCAAGGTTCTCTACGAAGAAAAACCAGTTCCACACTTCAACGAGGTTGATGAGGGCGCAGGATTAGACGCATTGATCACCAACAGGGTCTGGACCGCCATGGGTTACAACCCTGATACAACCCTCCATGACGTAAGATGGGGCGACTGGTACAAAGACGACTATGTCTGGGTCTTCCTTATCAGCGGAAGCGCACCCCCCACCCACTTCAAAGGAGGATACATGGGAGCAAGCAGCGAAAGACAGCCACCAATGTACTTCCCACTAGGCGGAGGAACCCTCAAAGGAGATAGTAAATCTGGTGAGATCGTCTGGAGCAGGGTCTATGTAGCGCCTAACGGGCTATTCGCTGACATTGGCAGAGGCTCTGTGGTTGATCTTCCTGAGGAGGAGACCAAGCGACGCTGGGATGCCACCACACCAGAGTGGCCCATAATGAGCGCAGTACTCCACGGAGTGTCCCGAGACCAGTTCATGGCCAAACACAAAGCCAACCATATACAAGTGGTCTACGCACCCACGAATTCTGACGCTGACAAGGCGTTAGCAGCCAAGGCAGCAATGTTCCACGCTCTAGGCGTTAAGGTAAACGTCTGTGGTGATGTGAAGGTAGGTTAATCTATGCATGTTATAGCTGTTGACTTGGGGGCTAGTAACGGCAGGGTAATGAAATGTACCTATGATGACAGCTTCAGGCTTGAAGAGGTCCACAGGTTCCCCAATGTCCCGGTGAAGCGGGGAAAATACCTTCACTGGAATATTCAACAGCTATGGCGAGAGACTATAAAAGGCATAGAATGGGCTAGTGAGGGCGCCCAGAGTATAGGTATTGATTCTTGGGGTGTAGACTTCGGGTTACTTGATTCCCAAGGGAACCTCTTGGAGGATCCAATACACTACCGTGACCCACGAACCAATGGCATGATGGAGTGGGTCTTCAAACGAATCACCCGGAGAGAGATATTCAACAAGACAGGCATCCAGTTTCTAGAATTAAACACACTATACCAGTTGGCAAGTCTATCCAGAAGACGAAAAGCGCTAATGAAAAAAGCTGGCTCCTATCTGGGGTTCCCTGATCTATTCAACTACTGGCTCACAGGCGAGAAAAGAGCCGAGTTCAGCCATGCGACCACGACCCAGTGTTATAATCCACTTGAGAAGCGTTGGGATCCGGATATCCTAAAGGCAATTGGTGTCCCAGTTGAATTTTTCCCCGATATAGTATACCCGGGAGATATTCTTGGCTCCATGAAATCTATGAGTGTCTCTGTACCCGCCTGCCATGATACTGGTAGCGCTGTAGTAGCCACTCCAACAACAGACACAGATTTCGTCTACCTCAGCAGTGGCACATGGAGCCTAATGGGAACCGAGACCAAGGAGACAGTAATCAATGATGAGGTATATCAACAGAACTTCACTAACGAAGGAGGAGCAGAAAAGACAAATAGGCTTCTCAGAAACCTCCCGGGGCTTTGGTTTGAACAAGAACTCTTACGCGAATGGACCAGCAAGGGCTCACGAGTAACATATGACGACCTCAACCAGCTCGCAGAAGGCACCGAGCCCTTCAGATCCATAATCAACCCAGCAGACCCAAGGTTCATGGCTCCCGGAGACATGACCTCAAGAATAATCGAGTACTGCCGGGAACATGGTGAGCCCCAGCCAATGAGCATGGGCGAGCATATACGCTGTGTATATGATAGCCTCGCGTTTAGCTATCGTCTGGGTCTTGAACAGCTGGAATCTATCACAGGTAAACATTATCACCTCATCAATGTGATTGGAGGGGGTTCATTGAACAAGTTCCTCAATCAGCATACCTCTGATATAACTCAGAGGAAACTAGTCGCTGGTCCCGTGGAGGCTGCGGCTCTTGGGAACGCCATCGTGCAGTACAAGTGCATTGGGCTACTAAGGGATATCAGTGAGGCAAGGGAGGTACTCAAGGAGACCTTGGAGCTTCCTGTCTATTACCCAACAGATGGGTTGGAGTGGGAAAACGCCTATAATCGTTACTTGGAGTTAATCAAACAATGATTATCGGATTAATATCAGACACCCACGACAACGTCCCCTATATCAAGAAGGCAATAACACGACTCAAAGAAGAAAGAGTCAAGCTCGTACTCCACGCAGGCGACTATATCTCAGCCTTCACCGCCAAACCTTATGCTGAGCTTGATGTGCCTCTCATAGGTGTTTTTGGGAATAATTGCGCCGAGACTGATAGACTCAAAACGGTTTACGCTGAGGTAGGAGGTGATCTCCGTGGCTACTTTGCTGAGATTGAAGTTGATAGACTCAAGATCGCTTTGATACATGGGCACCGGAAACAGGACGAAGACAAAGCGTTCAACGGTGATTACGATGTGGTTGTCAGAGGACATCTGCATAGGTCATCGATTGCCGAGGAAAACGGAGTATTGGTAATAAATCCGGGGGAGGTCTGTGGATATCTAACGGGCGTCCACAGTATTGGCTTCTTGGATACTGAGAAAAGATTCGCTTGGATAAGCGAACTAGACTAGGCACAGAATCGTTTGATTACCTCCGCCTGGACTTGGGATACTTTGTAGACAGAGTCAAGGTCAACCCACTCCACAGCTGCATGAGCGCCCTCACCATTAGGTCCATAAGCCACAGCTGGTATTCCTTTATCATAGATAATCTGGGTGTCCATCCACCCAGAGCCTCCAATGAATCGAGGTTTAGCACCCATTATTCGTGTTATTTCCTCCTCTAGGAGCTTGCATATTTCTTCTTCTGGGCTGATCTCCATGGGTCCCCGGTAGAAAGTGATCTTGTAATCTGCCTTGAACTTGGGGTCATCTTCGCTTAGACTCTGTAATAAGTGCTGCATCTCGATCTCCACGTCTTCGCGGGTCTCTCCCGGTATCAAGCGTCTCTCTATCTCCAGTTTGCACCTATCAGGATACGTGCTTAGTTCCCGACCTCCGCTAATTATACTGGCGTGGACGCTTCCCGGTCCTACCAATGGATGCTCATCTTCCAGCAAGATATTCTGAAGCGCCTCTAATCCGATGAGAACATGCCCCATCTTGGCGATTGCATCAATCCCTGACTTATATTTACTTCCATGGGCGGCGAATCCATGGGTCACCACATCGATCCACGCGAATCCCTTGTGGGCTACCTGAATATTGGCGTTTGTAAATTCCCCAATAATAGCCGCATCTACTCTCTGTTCCTTCATCAAGTGCTCTGTACCGATACTGGCAAACTCCTCATCACAGACACAGGCAACAACAACATCTCCACTAAGCTCCATCCCTGAATCCACCATAGCCTTGACCGCTCCCAGACTTGCTGACAATCCACCTTTCATATCGAAGCTACCACGCCCATAGAGCTTGCCATCGGCGATCTTGGGGTCGAATGGGTCAATTGTCATGTAGTCAACTCCTACAGTGTCAATATGCCCATTGAGCATCAGGGCTTTTCCTCCCCCTGTGCCCTTCAATACTCCAACAACGTTTGGTCTTCCGGGCTCAACCTCAATTAGCTCAGTCTTCAATCCTAGAGCAATCAACCACTCCTTCAAGTATTCAGCTATCTCCGCCTCTCCTGCAGCTCCCGGTACCAGCGAAGGATTAACAGAGTCAATCTTTACGAGATCCTTGAGAAGTTCTACCAGCTTCTCATTATCTATATCTATGTTCAATGCAATCCATGAGAATAGTTGTATGTATAAAAAAGGTAGCCGGCTAGACTACGCCCTTCTTCCTGAGTTCTTCTAGTCTCTCAGAGCTTAAACCAAGGACACGCGTCAATACCTCAACAGTATGCTCACCTAGCAACGGAGCAGGCTCGCTAAGATCTCCCTTTGTGTCACTGAACTTGATTGGGAACCCGGGCTCAACGATCTCACCCATAACGGGATGATCCACCTTGACGAACATCTCACGAGCCAACGCCTGCGGAGACCTCTGAGCCTCCTCAAGATCCATTACGGCTCCTACTGGGACACCTATTTTGCCCAATTCTTCTACCACTTCATCTGTGGTCCTTTCCGCGACCCATTTGCTCGCTGTATCCTCTTCCAGCTCCTCCACACCGAGAAGCTCCTTGAACCAGTCAGTTATCCTGCCCGGAGGCAGGCTGAACATAACATATCCATCTTGGGTCCTGTTTAATCCACCTATACCCGTTCTACCAGATCGTCCAGCGCTCATGAAGCTCATCTTTGCGATGTTCCAGAAGCTGAAACTCTGCATGCAACCAATCATACTATCCATCTGGGCTACATCCACCCGCTGCCCCTTTCCCGTCTGGTTTCTACTCAACAATGCAGCCAATATACCTATGAGACAAGTGAATCCCGGAATAGTATCTGCTATGGCGTCTGGGGCTTGAATCGGTGGACCCTCAGGGTCAACTGCGTCCTTCATAAGCCACATGAATCCACTTGTAGCCTGTGCGATAGGGTCAAAGCTGCGTCTATCCTTCCATGGACCAGTATGCCCGAAGCCGCTGATGCTTGCATAGATTATCCCCGGGTTAAGCTCTTGGAGTACATCCCATCCCAGTCCGAGGCGATCCATGGTTCCTGGGCTGAAGTTCTCCATAACTACATCGGATTTTTTCACCATCTCCATGAAGAGTTCCTTGCCCTCTGGTTTCTTGAGGTCGAGGGTTATTCCTTTCTTGCCTCTGCCGAGGAAGAGGAAGTATGGGCTTTGTCCTTTGATGAGGGGTGGGAACATGCGGGTCATGTCTCCCCACTGGGGTTCTATCTTGATTACGTCTGCGCCCATGGCTGCCATGTATAATGTGCATATTGGTCCAGCGTGGGCGTGAGTCAGGTCAAGGACTCTGATTCCCTTTAGAGCTGTCATCGATTACACTCTCCCTACTGAGAGGTATGAGATAAAAAAAGATACGGAATTATCCCCGTATCCAGCCCGGATAAACGGGGTACTTGCTACAGATAATCTCCAACAAGTAGGGCTTATCGGCGCTATTCGCCTTCAAGGCACGCTTCAATGCTGGCGCCACTTCATCAGGGTCCTCTACTCGCTCAGAGTCTATCCCTAGGGCTTCCGCTACCTTGGCTGTACTCTGGACCTTACTGGGTGTAAGCTCAAAGGTGTATGGGCTGTGTCCTTTGCCCCAGAATCCGGGTCCGTAGCCTCCGAATCCGTCATTGTTGATGTGGATGGTGGTTATTCCCATCTGGTGTCTGACCATGGTCTCCCAGTTTCCCATCTGGTAGCCCACACCGGCATCTCCCGAGACACTTACAACCTGCCAATCAGGAAAAACCAGCTTGGCTCCCAATGCTCCAGCTAGTCCATAGCCGAGGGTTGTCACGTTGCCCCAACCCAAGAAGCTGTGGGGAATCCTAGCCTCATATACTGTGCTTAGCTGGTCTCTGGTGTTTCCTGATTCATGGGTTACTAGGCTTTTCTCCATGTCTAGGGTGTTCATGAGTTCTGCGTAGACTCTGTAGGGGTTGATGGGCTTGTCATTGGACTCCATTAGTGGACCGTATTTCGCGTGTTTCGCCTTTTTCGCGTCCTCAATCTCCATGACCAATGACTCTTTCCTCTTTGGTGCTCCTTGTTTCTCCAACTCAGCATGTAACTGCATTAGCACCAGTTTGGCGTCCCCTAGAATGGCGTGATCAACAGAGTAATCCCTGTTCAGGTCATGAGGGTCATTGGTTATCTGTATGATCTTCTTATGCATAGCATCAGGTATCGCGTGCATGAAGTGGCTAGGAGTAAAACCTACCCCAATAGCCAGAACCAGATCAGCCTTCCTCAGGAACCTCTCAGAGGGCTCACCACGCACACCAAGGGACAACTCATGATTCTCGGGGAAGACACTCTTGGCTTTCAAAGTAGTTAGAACAGGCAGATTCGCCATCTCAGCAAAATTATAGAGTTCCTTCACTGCGTCTGCACTAAACACTCCTTGACCAACCCAGAGAAGCGGGTTTTCTGCCTTTCTCAACGCCTTAACGGCTTTCTCAACATCAGAGGGATCACCCATGCTCCTCCAGCCTTTCACTGGAGTATAGGGATAATCTTTGAGCTCGTATTCTCCTAGTTCTCGGGGAACCTCTAACAGCACTGGGCTCGGTCGTCCGGTCCTGAGCTCAGTGAATGCCCTACGCATGTACTCTGGCACTCTATCGGCTTGGTTTATGTAGCCAATCCATTTGGTCACGCTCTTGAAGCCTTCTTGAATATTGTAACGCTCCCTCCCAAGTACCGCTGGGGATATACCATCTGTGAGGCACAGCAATGGCACCGAGTCCTCGTATGCCTCAGCCATTGCCCCATAAGCCATCTGGGTACCTGCAGCGTTAGTACCACCCATCACAGTACAGACACCAATCTGCTTACCATTACTCAAACGACCTATCGCGTCTGCAACCGAAACAGCGTAGCGTTCATCCCTGACCATGAATAGTCCGGGGACACCCTCCTCACCCACTGCGTTGTTTATGTGGCTCGTGGGGAAAGTGCAGACCTGCTTTACACCTTCCTGTTCTAGGATATTGACCAATCCATTTACTGCCTTAACCATCAGAAATCACTCTATATTCATCGAATTATGCAGAGAAAAAACTATCTAGAAACGAATTCAAATTGAATAAAAGGGGTATGACTACATGGCGCGTAGTCGTTTGATCCGTTCCTCTATGGGTGGGTGCGTGCTGTAGATGGCGTCCAGCGCGGTTCTATTGGGGTCGCTTATGAAGAGGTGGCTCACTGACTCACTCACCTTCATATTACCCGTATTATGCTGAGATAACTTCTCAAGAGCATCAGCAAGACCATCAGGGTATCTTGTTAGCTCTGCGGCTGAGGCATCAGCGAGGTACTCTCTGCGTCTGCTTACCGCCAACTGTACTAATCTTGTTAGTATTGGGGCGAATATCGCCAATAGGAACCCTACGGCTAGTATGATTATACCAAGGCTTCCTCCGCTGTCCTTGTCTCTTCTGCTTCTTCCGCCAAACCTGTAGCTTCTCAGTATCATGTGACTTAGTATACCAGCTACCCCAACCAGAACAGCCACCAAGGTCATGAACTGAACATCACGATTCTTGATGTGACTGATCTCGTGGGCGATTACCCCCTCCAACTCTTGTCGATCTAGCTTGTCTATGAGTCCCTGTGTGACGGCTAGACTTGCGTGTTCAGGGTCTTTTCCTGTTGCATATGCGTTGAGTTCTCTGCTGGGCATCACATAGACATCGGGTTTTGGTATCCCAGCTGCTATTGCCAATCCTTCAACGGTATCATTTAGGTAGATGTATCTTGAGCCCTCGGCTGGTTTGGCGTTTGTTGAGCTCAGAACCACTCTATCTCCGTACTGGTAGCTACTCCATGTATAGATGAAGGTGATTATGACCCCCACGGGTACCATTATGTAGATGCTTGAGGGGTCCCAGATGTAGCTTATAGAGACGATCAACGCGAAAAGAATGACGCTAACTACTATTGCTAATAGAATGCTGTCCCGCTTGTTGCGGGACTGCTCATCGTGGAAGCTACGTCTCTCCATACTAGAACTCTACCTTCGGGGCTTCCCTTGCCTCGTCCGGGATCTCTAGGAACTCGTGCTTCTGTCTGCCGCCTGCAAACCACATACCAGGTATGGTGGTTATCAGGTTGTTGAAGTCCAGCACGGATTCATTGTAGAACTGACGCGCGTAGGCGATCTTGTTCTCGATGCCCTCTAGCTGCTCCTGTAGCATTGTGAAGTTTGTGCTTGCCTTAAGGTCTGGGTATGCCTCGGCTACTGCGAATAGCCTTCCCAGTGCCTGAGTTAGCATGTTGTCTGCATCCATTCTGGCTTGCCTGCTGCCCTCGACCATCCCTGCACGGGCCTCAGCGATTTTCTCAAAGATCTCTCTTTCATGGCTCGCATAGCCCTTGACAGTGTTAACAAGGTTGGGCACCAAGTCGAACCGCTTCTGTAGCTGAACGTCTATCTGGGCCCAGGCTTCCTCGATCCTGTTCTCGAGGGTGCGGATCCTGTTATAGTAGTTGACGTAGAGTAAGACTAGGGCTCCACCGATTACGACGACGACGCCTATTAGTGTCCATATCATTTAGTTTGATTCACCTAATATCAATGATTGAATCTATGGTTATAAACAATATTCAGAATCTGATCAGAATCTACACCATATCTAGAGTATTATTGCATCCTGTGATTAGCCTTCTAGATCGAAGTAGACGATCTTTTTACGCTTTTTCTTGGGCTCCAACCGTAGACCTTTGAGCTTGCCAATATCCCCTGTGGTTTTCACGTGGGTTCCCATGCAGAACGTCTCGGCGTAGTCACCTATCCTTACCATCCTAAGCTCATGGATATCTTTGGGGATTTTTTCGAGGAAGCTCTGTTTACGCTGGTCATCTCCCACATCAAGCTCATCCCGGTTTGTGAAATATATCTCAACAGGAATATCCTCATCGATGATCTCATCAAACCGTTGCCAAACCTCGGATAAGATCTCTTCTGTGAGTTCACTTGGCTTGAAATCCAGCTGACTGAAGCTACTGAAGACCTTGGGTCCACTGCCCCTAGCCTCGAACAATCCTGTGAGCAGGTGTTCTCCACTGTGTAGTCTCATATACTCAAAACGCTGCTCCCAGTCAATGACCCCGTGAACCTCTGATCCCAACTCTATGTCCTTGTTTAGGTAATGGAAGACCTGATCTCCCCTCTTCATCACTTTGATAACCTTGAATTCTTCCCCATCAACGATCAGTTTGCCAGTATCACTTGGCTGACCCCCGCCTTCAGGGTAGAAGGCCGTCTTGTCTAGTACGACGAATTTTGGTCCGATTCTGGTTACCTTGGCGTCGAATTCTTTTTGGTAGCTATCCTTGATGTATAGAAGCTCGCTGTCTCCCATGTTTGTTCACATGAAACCGGTGCGGGTTTCTTATGAATCTTTCAGAACAAGAGCCTGTTTCTCGGGCTCTTTCACTAATAATATGAAAATTATTGTGGCTACTATTCCGAGTCCAAAGCTAGTGTAGAATGGAGCCATGGGGTTAACAAAGTCATACAGATAACCTCCAAGCCATGTCCCTGGTAGGCTCAACAATCCAATGAGTGTACCCATCAACCCCATGATCCTACCCCTGCGATCCGCTGGAATAATATCCGCTACCAGTGCTTGCCACGCTGGTCCACCCATGATCCCCATAACTGTACCACCGAATCCCTCACCAACTGCCCCAAGCATTCTAGATATGAATATCCCCCAGAAACCCATGCTCAGTGGGAAGCCCAGTACCATCAATGGTTGCAGTATCCTGCTCACAATGATCACAGGTTTCCTACCGATCCTATCGCTGAGTAACCCGCTTGGTACCGTCAAGAGCGTGCTTACAATGCTGGCTACCGTTGTGATTATTCCCCATTGGGTGGCTGTCACTGCAAGGTTTTCCTCGACGTAGATGAACATGAATCCTGATGCTGTCCGTACAGCCAAACTGCTCAAGGCTGCCACAATTACGAGATACCAGACTGTTCGTGGAACACTCTTGAGCACCTCCATTGAACCACTTAAGTCGAATTTAGGGCTAGTAGCTGAAGTATCCGCCACATAAGTATCCTCAAGATATCTCCAGCGAAGGAAAACATTGAGCCAAGCAGTCACAAGGGTCAACGCGATACAAAACCTCACACCCGGCACAATACCGAGTCGATCAACGATCATACCACCAATCAAGGCTGTGAAAATCATGGGTCCCCATGTCATCATCCTGTATACCCCGTAGCTTGCTGCCCTATTCTCCTGAGGCATAGACTCCGCTATCATGGCGTTTACTGCGGGCATCATCATACTGCTTACCTGTGTTAGCACCATTCCGGGCACCACCAAGTACCATTTCTGGAAAGCTAGGTAAACGACTGGGCTGAGAGCCCTGAATACACTGCTGAGCACTATCACTCTTTTTCTTCCCAGTTTGTCGGCTAGTATTCCCCCTGGGAGCTGGAGTATGAGTTGGCTGCTCTGTTCCAGCATGAATACTATGCCAAGCTGGTACTTGGTGGCGCCCAGTTCAACAATATATCTGCTCCAGTAGGGCCACCACAGAGTGGCTGTTAGCATGAATAGGCTCTGGGTCAGGGTTATGACTAGGATGTTTCTGCTGCTGAAGATGTCTTTGATGATCTTTACTGTGCCTGACATGTGTGCCCCGGTTTACTTTGCTCGGGTTGGATTATGTAAAAAGGTTTCTAAATACAACCATACTCCCTCTTAAACAAAGTTGAATGAGTTTCGTTTGTATTCAAATTTGAACATGGAACGGCAACATTGTGTGGCTGTAAAACTCATATAATTCTCATCGGGTTACTGTGTATGGCTTCCACGGGGGAGAAATCGCAAGGCGGGCGTCTCCAGTTTATTGATTACACTCGTGGATTAGTAATGGCGATAATGGCTTGGGATCACGTCTCGGGGTTCTGGAACAGGTTCCACCTTGGCGGTGAGGGCGTCATGGGGTCGATGCGTAGCCCATTGAACACGACTTGGTTTCTGGTACGATTCGTGACCCACTACTGTGCTCCCACATTTATTTTCCTAGCCGGGACCGTGTTGGCGTATTCTATTGTAAAACGTCAGCGTCGAGGAGAATCCGAGCTGAATATCAGTTTTAGGTTGATAATCAGAGGCATCGTCCTGCTTGTCGCTGAGGTTCTATTCGTCCAGACTGCTTTTGATAATACTCCTTGGCTCTATTTTGGGGTGATCGCGTGTATCGGCGTCTGTTTCATCCTTTTCAGCGTATTAAGAAAACTACCCTCATGGCTGATTCTCTTCCTGAGCCTCATCATAGTATTGAACCATGGGTTCATCAACCTCGACTTCATCCCCAATGATGTCCCATGGGGACACTACCTCAGGGTAATACTCCACGAACCCAACTTCACAATGGAACCATATGCAGGGCTATACCCGATATTCCCATGGATAGGAGTAATGGGCATAGGTTGGACCTTCGGGACCCTACTAACAAGTTACTCATCAGAGGAAATCATGAAGCTCAGAGAGCCCCTTAACAAAATAGGAAAAGCCTCAATCATCCTATTCTTCATAGTAAGGATAGTGAATAATTATGGTAACCTGCTTCCAAGGCGGGGCTCTAGCCTCGTTGATATACTCTATGTGAGTAAGTATCCCCCTAGTGTGGCTTTTCTCCTCTGGACCCTTGGAGGCATGTGCTTATTCTTGGCATACGGGTTAAAACTTCAGCAAAAAGGATACCATGGGGTCAATGAGATTATACTCCAATTCGGTAAGACCCCCTTGTTCTTCTACTTGACTCATCTTTGGATATACAGGCTCAGGCTACCCAACGTAGAGAAGCTCTTCTTTATGCCCATGTTGCCCACTCTGGGTCTCTGGGTGCTGGGTCTATTCTTGCTCTATGAGCTATGCAAGCGATATGAGGTCTTGAAGAGAACTTACCCAAACTCGATACTGCAGTACATATAGGAGGAAATGAGATGAGTGAGAGACTAACCCGGAACACCGTCATCGCCATAATAGGCATAGCTCTCCTCATTACTGCCTTCAATATTGTTCAGAACCCCATGGCTGAGGCGGAGGAGCCCACCACAAGGTGGTATGGCATCGCTGGAGTGAACTTTGAGCTACCCCTCGGAATGAGATTCAACTATAGCCGACTCGGAGAGGGCTCATTATCTTATATGAAAGGATATTATTTCCGGGTAAGGTACGAGAATGAGACCCATCTGCCCTTCATATCTATGACGTGGAATGAGTGGGAGCCTATGAACTTCACTGAGGCTGTGGCTCGGGGCTACAACTACAGTGACCCAGATGATACCCAGTATAGTTTTGATGGATTCGTGAACTCATCTGCTGCTGAGCATGTTTTCCTCTATCAGAGATTCAACAAGACGAGTGAATCTGGGAACCGTACCGGGTATATAGGTTACTGGAACTGTACCAACAGCGGCAGAATCCATACGCTACTAGTAGAGAACACCATAGATTCCAATACCACAGCTTTATTTGACTTGTTTAACCAGACCAGAACCAGCCTCCAATGCCACTACCCGGGGCAGACACCCGGAGGAGATGTAGATGAGATCGACCTGCCTTTTGATATAGACACCCTGATCAACGTCGTGTTCATGATCATGATGACAGTGGGCTTTACATTTACATTCATGATGGAGGGGTTCCCCAACTTCGCCCACACCAGCTACGCCGGGATAGGTGGGATGGTAAGCTTCTATCTTGTCCGTTACGCAAGATTCAACCCGTATGATACTTGGCCATTTTCGGCATTCGTAGGGGGCGTAATCGCGTTAGCTCTGTATCTAGGTATCGTGAAGCCCATCAGGCGCAACGGCGGTTATCAGGATATTACCCTCACATTCACGTTCCTCGTGTTGGCGATGGTGATCCCCCAGTTATCCCATATCTTCAACTA
>Ga0272442_10002130_pt1 | contig 29099 bp, 31 predicted proteins | sample SSMForm2O_FD_200262 | JGI IMG/M metagenome (GOLD analysis project Ga0272442, IMG submission 200262) | Marine sediment archaeal communities from Little Sippewissett salt marsh, Falmouth, MA, United States - SSM-Form-2O | ecosystem: Environmental > Aquatic > Marine > Wetlands > Sediment ...
AAACCAAATTTCACACGATTCTAAAATCAAGTTTTTCTAAATCCTATTAAATATACCTTATGTTATTTACATAAATATTAACAAGTTTTTTCTTCTAAAAAAAACACCTTACATCATGGTGGTTTGGACCTCCTTTATAAAAGACGATATATTGGACTGGCCGCTGGAAGAAAAAGATCCCTCAAGCCGTTACTTCACACTGAAGCATCTGCTTGACAAGGATGAAAATGAAAAAGAGCTTATCGACGCCAAAAGATCCATTATTGAAAGCAGTTACGTCACAAAGATCCTTTCAAAGCAGGATGAGAGCGGATAATGGGGTGACCCTGAAAGATTCTACAATGAAAAATACAAAGGCACCGTATGGCAGCTTATCATACTTGCAGAGCTGGGTGCCGATGGCGCTGACCCCAGAATAAAAAAGGCATGTGAGTTCATACTTAAGAACTCCCAAGACCATGAGAGCGGAGCCTTTTCCATATGGACCAATAAGACCAAGGGCGGCGGAAGGCATAGCGGCGTGGTCCCCTGCCTGACTGGGAACATGGTATGGGGCCTCATAAGATTGGGGTACCTTGATGAAAATCGGGTGCAAAGAGGCATCGAGTGGATAGAGAGGTACCAAAGGTTCGATGACAAGGGCTCAATGCCACCCAAGGAATGGCCCTATGACAAGTACAAATCATGCTGGGGGAGCCATACCTGCCATATGGGTCTCGTGAAGGCGCTGAAGGCCCTGGCAGAGATACCCAAGGGCTCCAGAAGCAATGCCACCAAAGAGACGATAGAAAAAGGGGCCGAATATATGCTCATACACCACATCTTCAAGCGCAGCCATGATCTTGAGATGGTATCGAAGCCCAGCTGGAAAAAGTTCGGTTTTCCTAAGATGTGGCAGACGGACGCATTGGAGGTGACCCTCATACTGACCAAGCTAGGTTACAGGGACCCAAGGATGCAGGAGGCTATAGACCTGATAGCCTCCAAACAGGGAAAGGACGGCAGGTGGCTCCTTGAGTCAACGTTCAACGGCAGATTCCAGACGAACATCGAAAGAAAGGGCATGCCCAGCAAGTTCGTGACGATAAACGCGCTCAGGGTCCTCAAGGGTTGGTACGGCAGATAGGCAGATCGTGGCAGATTTAATAAACCAAAATATATTTATGAGAGCACTTATTTTGATTACTGGTGATATTATGAAGCTAATCCTATTAGGAAAACCAGGGGGAGGAAAGGGAACTCAGGCAACTTTGCTGAAGGAAAAGATCAACGTGCCCCAGATATCCACTGGCGACATCTTGAGAGAGGCCGTGAAAAAAGGGACAGACCTCGGAAAGGAGGCAAAGAAGTTCATGGACTCGGGAGAGCTCGTGCCAGACGAGCTGATAAAGGGCCTCGTTGAGGAACGACTGTCGATGGACGACGTGAAGGCAGGTTTCATCTTTGACGGATTCCCAAGGACGCTGCCACAGGCAGAGGACCTAAAGGAAATCTCGGACAAGCTCAAGGTCTCCATAGACAAGGTCGTCTACATCGACGTGCCGACCGAGAAGATCGTGAAGAGGCTCTCAGGAAGAAGGTCATGCAGCTGCGGCGCAGTGTACCACATAGTGTCAAAGCAGCCAAAGGTGGATGGCGTATGCGACGTGTGCTCAAAGAAGCTCTACCAGAGGGACGACGACAAGGAAGATGTCATCCAGAAGAGGATAGAGCAGTACGAGGCACAGACAATGCCGCTCATAGAATATTACAAAAAAGAAGGAATTCTGGTCACGATAAACGGCGACCAGGACATCAATAAGGTATTTTCCGATATAGTTCGCGATCTAGGGGTTTAGGCATTCTGCCCCTCTTATTTTTTCTGCCGCGACCTTGCAATCCTCTATTGAGGGCACGAGCGCGAGCCTTATGAATCTCTCACCGGGGTTGACGCCGTCTATCTCCTTTGAGAGCCATGCGCCGGGTGTCGTCACCAGGCCGATCGACTCGTCCAGTAGGAGCTTTGCCACATCCACGCCACTGACGCCCTCGGGCGCCTGCTGCCATATGTAGAACGTCGACTGCGGGGCGCTCTCCGGGTATCCGATGTCCCTGAAGGCATCGCATATGATGTCCCTCTTGACCCTGTACCCCTGCCTCATCGCCTCGACATGGGTCTCGTCCCCAAGCGCCGCAACGGCCGCATCCTGTATGAACGTCGGCGTCCCGCTGTCTATGTTGGTCTTTACCTTCCTGAAGAGCTTGATGGCATTACTGTCGCCCATTACCCATCCTACCCTGTAGTTGGTCATGTTGGACCTCTTTGAGAGCGAGTTGATCGCCAGGATGTTCTCATATCCGAACTCAAGGATAGAGCGCGGGCGCTCATCAAAGTACATCTCGCTGTAGCATTCATCGGAAATCACAAGTATGTCGTTGTCGACCGCAAAGTCTGCCAGCTCCCTGAAGAAATCGTCATCGGCAAGCGCGCCGGTTGGATTCGAAGGGTAGTTCACCCAGAGCATCTTGGTCTTCTTCAGGACGTCGCCAGGTATGGAATCCAGGTCCAGCATGAATCCCTGCTCCTTGACAAGATTCAAGAAGTGGCACCTTCCGTTCGCAAAGAGCGTGCCCCTCTCATATGCAGGGTAATACGGATTTGGCGATATCACGTAGTCCCCGTCGTTCACGAATGCCAGGGGCATGTGAAAAACAGCCTCCTTGGCGCCGACGGTGCTTGTGATCTCGGTATCCATGTCAAGCTCAATCCCGAATCTCCACTTGATCCATTCCGATATCGTCGCACGGTACTTGCCAGAACCGTCATAGCTGGGGTATCCTGAGGACTTCCTTGTGTCAAGGGCATCCTTGCAGGCGTTCCTCACAACTTCCGGCGTCGGGTCCTGCGGGTCCCCCACGCCAAAGTCTATCGTATCGATCCCCTTCTCCTTCAATGATGCGACAAGATTGTCCACATCTGCAAAAGCGTAACTTCCAATACTGCTCAGCCTGTCGCTGCCGTTCATATGTAATACTCTCCCGTAAATACTATTCTTGCTGGGCCCCTCATCCTGACCGTCTCTCCCTCTCTCCAACTGATCTTAAGGTCTCCCCCAAGAAGCCTTACCTTGACATCGCAATCGCAGAGGCCATTCAGGACGGACGCCACGACTGACGCGCTGGCGCCGGTGCCGCAAGCAAGCGTCTCGCCTGCGCCCCTCTCCCAGACCCTCATCTCGATGTTGCCCCTGTCGATAACCTTGACGAACTCGACATTGGTCCTTTCCGGAAAGAGCGGATGATCCTCTATCAGCGGCCCAAGCTCGTTTATCATCCTGTCCGTTATCTCATCGACAAAGATGACGCAATGGGGATTGCCCATGGAGACCGCGGTGAATCGAAGCTCCTCCCCGGCAACGCTTATCCCTACGCCTTTAAGCACATCCCCATCCATGTTGACCGGTATCTTCCTGGGGCCCAGGACCGGCCTTCCCATGTCCACGTCCACATCCGCGACAAGCTCATCGATATCATGAACGTCTGCCACAATGGTCCCTGCCCTGGTGTCTATGCTGACAACGCCGTCATTGTCCCTGCCAGCGTTGTACATGAGCTTCGCAATGCACCTCACGGCATTGCCGCACATCTGGGCCTCGGAGCCATCGCTGTTGTACATCCTCATCTGGCAGTCGTGATCCTCTGAAGGGCGTATGAGCACTAGGCCGTCGGAACCTATGCCGAAATGCCTGTCCGAGACCATTCTTGCAAGCTCCCCAACATCGACGTCGGGCAGGGCCTCAGTGAACATGTCAACATATACATAATCGTTCCCAAGTCCTTCCATCTTTGTGAATCTCATTGCATTCCCCTTAGTAAGTCTTCTAAGGTCTGCCTCTCCCTTATAATTTTTGCCCTGCCGCCCGACACCATTACCTCGGCAGGAAGCAGCCTGCTGTTGTATGTGGATGCCATGCTGAATCCGTATGCGCCAGCGTCCCTTATGGCGATTATGTCTCCGGCCTCCGGGATGGGTATCATCCTCTCCTCGATCCCTTCCTCGCTTCTCGTGAAGACGTCGCCGGACTCGCAGAGATTTCCCCCCACGACATAGCTCCCTTCGGGCGAGTCCATCCTGGAGGCGTTCTGGACCTCGTGGTATGAACCGTACATTATCGGCCTCTGGAGCGTGTTGAATCCAGAGTCCACCCCAATGAAGTTGAACTTCGAGGTGCTCTTCATGTTAGTGACTGTCGTGAGAAGCGTGCCTGCCTCGGCAACGACATACCTGCCGGGCTCTATCTTCAGCTCCAGCTCCTCGCCGTAATCACGAGAAAAGTCACTGAACCTGTTCGAGATCCCCGTGCCAAGCTCCCCCAATGGCACAGAGGCCTCCTGAGGCCCATAGGGTATGCCTATCCCCCCACCAATGTCTATGAACTTCAGCCCACTGACATTTTCTGCCGTCCTGAGTATGATGTCCATGGCGCGTATGAAGGAATCCGTCTCCAATATGCCGGAACCTATGTGCGCATGGACCCCTACAATGTCCAGATCGTGCTTGTCCGCTACTTCGTTTATCTTGTCGATCTTGTCGTGGTATATCCCGAACTTTGAGGCCGGCCCGCCGGTTATGGTATGATCGTGATGTCCGGCGCCCACATCTGGATTCACCCTAACGCTGACCGTCGTCCCAGGATACCGCTCCCCCCAGTATTCCAGAAGGTAGAGCGACCCTATGTTGACCTGGACGCCAGTCTCATGGCAGTACTCAAGGTCTGAGGGCGATGAGTTCACCCCAGTGAAAATAATGTCCTCCGGGGAAAAACCCGCCTTCAGGGACAGGAACACCTCACCCGGGCTTGTGGCATCGATCCCGGCGCCCATGCCCTGGAGCATGGATAGTATCGCAAGATTCGAGTTCGATTTGGCGGCATAGTGGATCTTCTTTTTAGGGTACGGGACCGAGTCCCATAGCTCATTGTACCTGCTGGATATGACATCCCCCTCGTAGACATAGAGGGGGCTGCCATAATACCTTACAAGCTCCTCAGCTGAAATACCCCCCAACTTTAGTTTGAAGGCACTCATAGGAAACCACACTTAAATTAGCTCGTAAGCGTTCATTATTCGCTGAAGCTTCTCATGATTCTGGCTTGTCATCGGCACAAGCGGAAGCCTGTACTTCTCTGTTATCATTCCCATCATTGCCATAGCGGCCTTTACTGGGACAGGGTTGGTCTCGATGAACATTGACTTCATGAGGTCCATGTAGTGGTAGTGAAGCCTTCTGGCCTCCTCTGTATTGCCCTCAAGCGCCATGTTGATCATATTGGACGCCTCCCTTGGCAGGAAGTTCGAAAGAACCGATATGAGGCCATTTCCACCCATGAGCATGAGCGGGACCGCCAGGTTGTCATCCCCTGAGAGGACGCTGAACTCGCTTGGGGTGCTCCTCACGACATCCATCATCTGCCCTATGTCACCCGAGGCCTCCTTGACGCCTATGATATTGTCGTTCTCGGCCATCTCCAGGAGCGTGGAGGTCTCGATGTTGACCCCTGACCTTCCCTTGATGTTATAGACGATAACTGGAAGACCGCCCTCGTTTGCCACCGTATGGAAGTGCTGTATCAGCGCGTGCTGCGTTGGCTTGTTGTAGTACGGCGTCACCTGAAGTGTCGCGTCCGCCCCCGCATCTGCTGCCATCCTTGTCATCTCTATGGCCTCTGCCGTGCTGTTGCTTCCCGTTCCTGCGATGACAGGCACCCTGCCATTGGCCTGGTCGATCACTGTCTTCACGACCTTGTTGTGTTCTTCATGGGTAAGCGTTGGGCTCTCGCCGGTAGTTCCCGTGGGCACCAGACCGGAGATTCCGTTCTCGATCTGGAAGTCAACGAGATTTCTCAGTGCCTCCTCGTCAACACCGCCATTCTCATCGAAGGGTGTGACCAAAGCTGTGTATACTCCTCTAAACATTTCAATTTCCTCCTATCAAACTCTCTATGAGATCCTCGATCTCATAGTATCCCTTCCTTCCGCTTATGAACTCGGCGCCAAGGACCGCCCCAAGGGCCAGTCCCTGCCTGTTCCTGTTCTGGTGGGATACCTCGATTGTGTCAAACGGCGAATCGAACTGCACCGTGTGGAAACCCGGATTGCTGCCGCCCCTGACCGAGGCATAGTGCAGCTCATCGGTGTCAGGCCTCCTGTTAAGCATCCCGTATTCGGCCTTTGACTTCTTGGTAATATTTTTTAGTAAGATGTCGGTAATCTTGATAGCTGTGCCCGAGGGCGAGTCGGCCTTTCCATTGTGGTGTATCTCATAACCCATCACGTCATAGTCCTCGATGCTGTTGAAGAGCTTGGCAGCGGCTTCCACCAACCTGAAGTAGAGATTCACTCCGATCGAGAAGTTGGGCGACCATAGGAATCCGACATCGGATTTTTTTACGATCTCCTTGACGTCAGGCAGTCTCCTGTACCACCCCGTGGTGCCGATGACCATGTCCTTGCCCAGGCCGGCCATTGCCTCAATGTTCGGAAGGGCGCTATCTGGGTGCGTGAAGTCTATGCAGACATCTGCACCTGAGACCGATCCCTCACTGATCTCAGTATGGTCCGCCTCGGTGTTCGAGGTGTCTATGGAGACGCATGTGTGTCCCCTTTGCAGGGCGATCTCCTCTATCTCGTGCCCCATCCTGCCATATCCAACTATAGCTATCCTCATATTAATCACAGATTGTGTTTAGAGGAAAGGAACTCAGTTTTATATATAATATTTATGTTTTTTTAAAAACAAAAAAATAGAAAAATAATTTAAAAAAAACAAAAATCATTCTGAACGAGGCAATAGTGGCCTGAACTTGTATCCATACACTATTATCCCGGACTCCCCGTAGCTGAAAAGCTTGCGTATCACGAGCTCAACGAGCATTCCGATCTCCAGATCGTCGAAGTTGCAATCTGTGAGCTGCGCGGTGACTATCTCGCCCTCTTCAAGCTCAATGAGCGCCGCAGCGTAAGGCTTGCAGAACTCATATCCTTCTGGGGGGGACCAGACGATGGTGTACGAGTATATCTTTCCCCTTCCCTTGAACTTGTATTGCTCAAGCTCCCTTGACTTGCAATTGGGGCATACTGTCCTCTCGGGATAATGCAGTTGCCCGCAGGAATTGCACTTCGTTCCCAGGAGCCTGTACCTCTTGACGTTCTCTCTCCAATGCCTTGGTACGCTCATATCAATCCCTCCCCAGTATGGAAACGCTGACAGTGGAACCTGTTCCGCCTATGTTATGCGTAAGGCCGCGCTCGATGTCCAAGACGCCCTCGCCACGGAGGTTCTTGCACATCTCCACTATCTGGTAAATTCCGGTGGCGCCGACAGGGTGCCCCCTGGCCTTTAGGCCTCCGAATGTGCAGCATGGCAGCTTGCCCCCAATGCCTATCTGGCCCTCAGCGGCGAATCTCGGTGCCTTTCCCCTCTCGACAAAACCCATGTCCTCCAGGCCTATCGCGCCCATTATGGAAAAGGCGTCATGCAGCTCCACGGCCTCTATGTCGGACGGTTGCATCCCTGACTGCTTGTATGCGTCCTGGGCAGCGGTCACCGTGGCGTTCATAGAGGTGACCGTCTTCCTGTCGTGCACACCGATCGTGTCGACCTTCACGGAGCATCCCTTTACAATCACAGGCGTGTCCGTGAACTCCTTGGCCCTTTCCTTTGTGGTGAGTATGACAGATGCTGATCCATCGCATATGGGCGCGCACTCCATCAATGTCATTGGATTGGCCACCATTGGCGAGTTCAAAACAGAGTCAGCGCTGATCTCCTTCCTGAACATAGCGTTCTTGTTGTGTACCGCATTCTTATGCGAATTCACAGGGAAGGCTGCTAGGTCGTCCCTCTTGACGTTGTAATCATACAGATATCTTCTCATTATCATGGCATTCAGCCCGGGGAATGAGATTCCATGGATGGACTCGTACTCCCTGTCTGCGGCGTTGGCCAGGATCTTCGTTGCATTGTCCCCGACGACATCTGTCATCTTCTCGATGCCGTTCACGCACACTAGGTCGTGGTATCCGGATGCCACCGCCATCACGCCGGCCTTGAATGCCGCACCGCCCGAACCACAGGCCCCCTCCACCTTGAAGGCGGAGATGTTCCCAAGCCCAGCGTAGTCTGCGATGAGCGAGCCCAGGGACTCCTGCTCGTTGAAGCTGCCGCTTGACATGTTGCCCAGTATCAGGGCATCGACCTGGTCCACGCCAGCGTCATCCATGGCGGCCCATGTCGACTCTACGGCCATGTTCCTTAGGGACTTGTGCCAAGGCTCTCCCACGGGAGTGCATCCAATACCTATAATTGCTACTTCCTCCATATCATCACATCCTGATTTTCTCTCTGTAACGGACATATGTCGCATAATCTATGCTTTCTCTTCTCCCGACATATGTCTTGACGTTAGGCGCCTTTCCCTGGACCTCCGATATCTTGTCCGTCATGGTGAACGCAAAGGCGTCCGAACCGGCGCCGGACCCGTATGAGACGCACAGAATCTTCTCTCCAGGCTTGGCCACGTCAAAGACGGCTGCAAGCCCCAGAACGGCTGAACCTGCGTAGGTGTTGCCGATATAAGGCGATATCAGCCCCGGTATGATCTTTTCCTTTGAAACGCCCAGCATGCCTGCGGCGGCCATGGGGAACTTTGTGTTCGGTTGGTGAAGGATCACGTAATCGAACTCATTAGGTTCCATGTTCACCTCTGCGCAGAGCTTCTTTGCTGCGTTTGTGATATGATAAAAATAAGCGGGCATTCCCGTGAATCGCGAGGCATGCTTCGGGTAGTGCTCATACTGCCTTCTCCAAAAGTCAGGAGTGTCTGTGACAAAGGAGCATGATGCCTCGTAGGTCGCAAGCGACTCGGACGCCGGCCCCACTATCATCGAGGAGCCTCCCGCGGCGGCTGTGTACTCAAGTGCGTCTGCAGGCTGGCCCTGCGCAGTATCGACACCTATCGCCATGGCATATTCTGCCATTCCGGAGCCGACATATCCCAATGCCCCCTGCAAGGCCTCGGTGCCTGCCTTGCATGCGAATTCCCAGTCAGCGGCATTCAACATCGGCGTCGCCCCGATCACTTCCGCCACTATGGTGGCTGTTGGTTTTACGGCGTATGGCTTGGATTCGGTGCCAACCCACACAGCACCCAACTTCGTTGGGTCAATAGAAGCGCGAAGGAGAGAGTTCTTTGCAGCCTCACAGGCTATGGTGCAAGCATCCTCGTCTGGCCCTGGGACCGACTTTTCCTTCACTGGAACGCGGTTTGGGTCATTTCCCCATACACGCGCGATATCAGAATTCTTGATCCTATACATTGGGACATAGGCGCCATACCCTACTATCCCAATATCTTTGATAGTCTTCATTATTTCACCTCTCTTTTCTTGGAAAGTCAAATCTGTTATTTATACTTATCGCTTTATAACGGAACTAATTTCGTCTTTTAACGAACTGCATATAGGTGTGAAAGATGTTATTTTTTAGATAGGTGTCAATCAGAAATATTCCTAAGATTCTTTATGAGTAGGTCTATTGATGGCGTCATGGACAATATGAGCGGTATCTTCTCTATCTCGGCTATCTTGATGGCGACCTCGTCCATCTTCTTGGGGCCGTTCACAATGACCGCGGATGGTTTGAGCCCCTTGACCTTGATGGCGACCATTGGGGACCTGCCCATGTCAACTTTAGTAAAGATAAGCGCTCGCTCGGTGGACCATCCATACAACCTGAGGAACTCGTCCGGAGACATCTCAAGTATCGCCTTGATGCTGTCGATGACTGTGTACCCGTAGATCGGCCTGTCCATCAGATCCTCGTTGGCAACTATCTCACCATCTATGGCATCGCTAAGCTCGGATATCCTCTTAGGCACAGAAAACTCCCTGACATCGATGATGGCATCGGTTGACAGGTCTGTTGAGAACATCCTCCCAAATGCATGTATGACCTTTCCTCCCTTCCCCTCATCCAGATTCAAAAGCCCTTCCACGAACTTCTTAATGGTTGTCGATCCAGGGGATTTTCTCCTGCCGCCCTCGTAGTCTGAAAGAACGGATGAGGATACGCCAAGACGCCTTGCAAGATCGGTCTGCGTAACGCCAAAGATCTCCCTCCACTTCCTCATGGTCTTGCCGGGGTCGTCGGAAAGGGCGATCTCGCCTGCCATACGCTTTGCTAGCTTTTCCTTGGCTGCACTTATCATGATAAATGTTAAAATCAAGAGATATAAATATTTATCGGTGATTGCTATATTAACAATAGACAATAAGTAAAAACCAAGCTCTAGCTCTTCCTCAATCTTGACTTCTCGCTGGTGTAAAGGTACACTATGTCATCCTTCTTGATTATCCCTATGGGATCCCCAGACTTGTCTATCGCCAATAGCTCATTCTCTTTGCGTTCGTTCATCATTATCAGCGCCTCTTGAAGGGAGGAATAATGGTATATCGTGGGCAATCCGGACTTCTCCTCATCGTAAGGAACCATTGCATCCTTGATGGGCATGAGGCTTAGCATATCGATGGCGCGCTCGTGAGGCACCTTGATACCCTTTCTGAACAGCTTTATCTCGTATATCGTCCCCTCATGGTGATAATGGACAAATGCACGGCATATGACGACCGATATGGTCAATGGCAGTATGATGGAATAATCCCTTGTCATCTCAAAGAACATGATTATCGCCGTGAGCGGGGCCCCCATGAGCCCACCAACTATGGCACCCATCCCAACATTGGCGTAAGCCGTTGGGGTGCTGACTATTCCGGGGAAAATCCAATTGAATATGATCCCAAAAGCGCCCCCAAAGCACGCACCCATGTACAATGCCGGGGCGAATATTCCGCCAGAACCCCCAGAACCTAAAGTCACTGATGTGGCAAATATCTTTACAAACACGAGCACGAGCAACAGAAACAGCCCCATCTCCGAACGGCCTGACAGGACATCGGTTATGGTCGAGTACCCAACCCCAAAAATGTAGTAGTTCCCAAAGACCTTGTATAGCGCCAGACCTGTCAGCCCGACTAGAAGGCCGCCCACGACGGGTTTCAGGTAGGGATTCACACCCCACTCGTCGAATAGGTCCTCAAATCCGTATACTGCCTTGATGTAGATTATGGCCACAACGCCTATGGCAAATCCCAGGACCACGTAAAGAATCAGCTCATATCCCGAGCCCAGAGCGTAATTCGGGACGGAGAACGCAGGCTCGATTCCATAAAAATATCTTGATATGTATGTGGCGGTCGATGTTGACAAGGCCAGCGGTACAAGGGTGTGAACGGAGAACTCGGGCAGTATGAGCTCTATAGCGAAAAGTACCCCCCCTATCGGAGAGTTAAAATTTGCGGCAATTCCTGCCGCCGCCCCGCATCCGACAAGAGTGATGACCTCAGTTCCCGAGAGCTTGAGCTTTTGGCCTAGCGATGAGCCAATAGAGGAACCGATCTGCACAATCGGGCCCTCACTACCGCAAGAACCCCCGGAACCAATGCAGAGCGCAGATGCAATTATTTTGATGGCCGCCACCCTTGACCTTATCCTTCCCTTGTTCGTGAAAACGGCGGCCATGACCTCCGGCACTCCGTGCCCCTTGGCCTCTGGCGCGCCCCGGATGACCAAGATGCCAACAAAGAAGAATCCTATGGCAGGCACAATGAAAATCCAGTTGCCCCATATTGATGTCAGGGGTTCAAGTGGATTGGCATCAAAATTGAGATTTCCCTTGAAAAAAAGGTTCTCGATCAGCACTATGAGCTTTCTAAAGACCACAGAACCGAAACCAGCCAAGATACCAACTAAAACAGGTAAAGTATAGAACTTCCAATCTATCTCATACCTGTTAAGAATGTACATGAATAGGGAAGTAAGATAATAATAATTTAAATTTATTGTCAAAAAGAATGTATTTTTGATAAAATTGTTAAATATCACATCAAAAATAATTATTTAAGAAATTCAGGGAAATGCATGGTGATGATGGAAAACCCCAGGAAATACGGTAATAGGCCCTATGAGGTTGCATTAGTTCACGGCGGCCCTGGAGCTGCGGGCGAAATGGCACCAGTGGCAAAGGAGCTCTCAAAGCATTTTGGGGTTTTGGAGCCCCTCCAGACAGAGGATTCCATTTCAGGCCAGGCATCGGAGCTCGCTTCGATCCTGGATTCAGAGACAAAAGGACCTGTCGTGCTCATAGGCCACTCGTGGGGGGCATGGCTCAGCCTCATCTTGGCCTCGACCCGCCCTGAGCTTGTGAGAAAGCTAATCCTTGTCGGATGCGGACCCTTCGAGGAAAGATATACTGAGGGCATGATGAAAAAGAGGCTCGGCAGGCTCAGCGTGAACGAGAGGCTGGAGGTTGCCTCGATCCTGGAAGGGCTTCGTGGTGAAAGCTCAATTGACAATAACAGCGCCATGCTAAGATTCGGCAAACTGATGTCAAGGGCAGACTCCTTTGCCCCCATCGCCAGCGAGGAGGATGTTGGATTCAGCTATGACATCCACAGGAAGGTATGGGGGGAGGCAGAGAAAATGAGGGGCAGCGGAAAGCTGCTAGAGTACGCAAGGTCGATAGAGTGCCCCGTCCTGGCGATACATGGCGACCATGACGTCCATCCATATGAGGGCGTCCGGGAGCCATTGAAAGATGTCATAAGGGATTTCAGGCTCATCCTGCTAGAGAGGTGCGGCCACGACCCATGGAACGAAAAGTTTGCAAAAGACAGATTTTATGAAATAATAAGGAGCGAGACAGTTCTCTAGGCTATCCCTTGCTCAATATTCCCTCGGCAGCCAATATGCCTGTCACTGCCGCATACACTATTCCCCTCGAGTGCCCTGAAGCATCGCCGGCGACGAAGAAATTTGGAACGTTCGTCTCCATGTGCTGGGTGACTGGATACTTGGTATCATAGAACTTTATCTCAGGGGCGTATAGCAGCGTTGAGTCGGAGGCTATCCCCTCAATGACATTGTCAAGCCTGTATACGGCTTCCACGATGTTTGTGACGATCCTGTGCGGAAGGGCCATTGAGATGTCTCCCGGCGTGCAGTTCTTGAGGGTGGGTTGGGTCTGCGACCTCTTCACTCTCGTCCACGTAGAGCGCCTTCCCATTGAAAGGTCTTTGAATCTTTGCAGGATGGGCTTTCCTCCCCCGATGGTGGTGGCGAGCCTGGCTATGGACCTGCCGTACATGGTGGTGTCTTCCACTGGGTCGGTGAGCTCAATCCTGGTGAGTATCGCAAGATTGCAGTTCTTTGACTTCTCGTCCTTCTTGGCATGCCCGTTGACGAGCACGAAATCTGGATAGTTCTCCTCGGTCACAAATCCCTTTGGATTTGTGCAAAAGGTCCTGATGAGGTCGTCATAGGTCTTTGAGTAGAGCCTGAACTTGGCGTCGTACATTATCTCCTCTACCGGCTCGTAGATCGTTGTGGGGAACTCGGCCCTGACGCCCACGTCTATTGGCCCATAATTGTTGATTATGCCAAGCTTCTTGGCCTGAGTCCTGAACCAGTAGGCCCCTGCGCGCCCCGGCGCCACGATTATGTAGTCGCCCTTGAAGACCTCCTTTCCTGTGCTGACCAGGAACTTCCCGTCACGGAACTCTATGTTCTCCACCTTTGTCTTGGTATAGAACTTCACTCCCTTTGACTTGAGCTCCTGATAGAACTTGTCGATGATTATGGGCGTCTTGTCCGAACCCATGTGCCTCTGCTTCCCGGATATGAACTCAATGCCATGCGCCGAGGCCCTCCTTCTCAGGAACTTGAGGTCATCCTCGTTGGTGCCAAAGAGATTTGTGTCGGCCCCATACTTGAGAAAGGTCTCATCCACGATGTCTATGTATTTCTTTACTTCCCCGTAGGACCTGTGTATCGATTCCGGATCCCCGCCGATCATGGGCGTAAGATTGAGCTTCCCGTCCGATAGGGCGCCCGCTCCCCCGATTCCAGCATATATCTCACAAGGTCTGCATTTAGTGCACATGTCCTTGTAGAGGGCGTTGCACTTTCTATTAAGGGACTCCTTGCCCATGTCTATGACAGTAATATTATGTTCGGAATCGTTTGCCAGTTTCTGGGCAGCGAACATTCCAGCTGGTCCAGCACCGATAATCAATACATCCATTTTCATCAATCCGTTGGTCACACTATCCTTTTCTTGAAATGGTTACTATGTCCTTGCAAGAAGAAAGACACACTATCAGGTCATCGACAGTGTTTTTAAATGTCCCAATATCTTCTGAAAGGACCATTATATATAACTTATTATCAAGCGAGAGGGCAATCGAGCTGGTGGAGCGGTACCTTTCATTGTCCACTGCCAGGGAGGATGCCAATGATGATGCCTCCTTCTCGCCCGGCATTTCCGCCTCGAACATTATCTTGAGCCTTTGGCCCATCTGCCTGAAGAGCTCCAACGTCATCAGCGCCTTGAATCTTTCATACTTATCCGCATCAAAGCTGGCGCCTGCCGCAATGTCGTGCCCCCCTCCCTTGCCGCCGGTCCTCGAGGATGCGTAGGCCATTGCACGCCCCAGGTCAACGCCTGCATCCACCTGACTTCTGGTGGCCCTGGCCGAGGCCTTGAGCCCATATGGGGTGTTAGACACCAGCACGATCGGCTTCTCTTTCATTCCCAGGATCAGCTCCTCCGCGAGCGATCCGGTAAAACCTGGCTCTATATGATCCAGGTAAACAAAATATGCAAGATGCTGCGCGTTCTCAATATCAGTCCTTTCCTTGTTTGAGATTATCGAGTCCAGCTGGCGTTTGAATCTCTCATTGTAATCCTTGTATACAGACAATGCATTGGAATACGCCCTCTTGTCGCCAAGCATCATGTCCACTCCAAGTTCTGGCTTGTTGACGGATGCGCATGAGTCAAGTATGTTAGCCAGTTCAAGTGCCGACATGGGCAGTTCCGATATTCCCAATCCATCCAGGAGTATCTCCTCATTGCCGCCCTTGGATATTATGGCCCCCGAATCGAACCCATCCTCTATGATGGACTTTGAGGGTCCCCTGAAACCTGAAAGGTATATCTTGTCGCCCATCTCGCCTATGATCGCTATGCTTGAGAGTGATCTGTAAGCTGGGTCGACCTCCCTGGCAACAAGGTATGCCACGCCCGCCCCGGAAAGGTCCCTCGTTCCGTCGATGCCGTGCTCCCATGGATTTACCATCTTCGTATGGAATTCCTTTGTGGGATGGTGGTCCAGTATCATGAAGTCATCGAAATGCGCTTCAATGTTCCTTAGCTCAGAACTGCCGTAATCGACAAAAACTGGAAATGAGTCGCCGCACTGGCTGGCAAGTTCGTTAAAATCGGTAGAGTGCCTGATAATGATGATATTTACATCCTTATCGGGAAGGCATCTCTTAATGATCACAGAAGCGCAGATCCCGTCCGCGTCCCTGTGCCCAAAAACTGTTATCCTTTCCTTCCCCTTGAGCCTTTCGGCCGCGTCTTTGCATCGTGAAAGGAATTGCTGCATCATATCCACATAAATAGAAAAGGAAAAAGATCACTTTACAAGCAATCTGGCCTTCTCTGGATTGTAAATCCACTTTGGTTCCAATTTACCATTGCGCCTGTAGTACTTTCCAAGGCGCCTGATCTTGGATTCCGTAAGCTTGAGCCCCCTGAAGGAGTGCTTGTCCTTGTGGTTCTCCTCCATGTGCTTTCTCAAGAGGACAGCTTTTGTTATGAGATTCATGAGGTCCTCAGGCATCTGAGGCGCCAGATCGTTCTCATGCAGTATCTTTGTAATCTTCTTTCCAGTGGATAGTGACACATCAGCTATTCCATGCTGATCTCTCAGAATAATTCCTATCTCTGATGAAGAATGACCTTTCTTTGCATAATCTACAATAAGATTCTCAATATCTTCGGAACTTATCTCTTCCCATTGCGGGGTTGATGTCCTAAGTGGATGGGTAGAGCTAGATTTTCCTTTCTTTCTCGAATGCATTCTCGCCATTAAAATCAACCTACTTATGTTCTTTGAAATGATTTACAAGTTTATTTAAAGATTTCCCTCTATGTGAGACTTTGTTCTTCTCTGCGGTGTCCATTTGAGCAAATGTCACCCCATATTCCTCAGGAATGAAAATGGGGTCGTAACCGAAACCCCCTTCACCTGCCTCTCTTTTGGCAATGCTGCCCTTCGTCTCACCTGTGAAAAGATGGGTCCTGACCCCATCCTGATAAGCGATCACCGATCTGAACACGGCGCGCCTGTCTACTTCATTTTCCAATAATTTTAATATTCCTATGTTCCCGATCCTTTGGAAAACATATTTTGAATATGGTCCTGGGAAGCCATTCAAGGCATCTATGAATATACCAGCGTCTTCTATAAAACATGGCTTTTTAAGTTTTTCCTTGCACCAGTCGATCCCGAAGTCCGCTATCTCCTCTAAAGAGTCCGCCTGTATCTCTGGGTACCCCAGGTCCTTTTGCTTCAATGATGCGCCTGTTGATGAGAGCAATTCCCTTGCCTCATGGAACTTGTGCTCATTGCCTGTGACGAATATAGCCTCCATTCTACTCCCCCCTCTCGATATATCTTCCACGGGACTCTATCTCGCTTATGCGTCCAAGCACGTCCCCTCCCCTGCGGTATGCTGTTGAGTACGATGCCTTGAACTCCTTCCAATAAATCTCCCACATCCCAAAGTGGGTGCTTTTAAGGGCTTGCTTGAAAAGGTGGGCGTCAACTGCCTGTTTCTCTATCTCGCTAGAGAATTCGCCAAGGCCAAAATCAATGAAGACCATCTTCCCGCACCTGATGATTATGTTCGAAGTGGTAAGGTCTCCATGTATGATGTTGTTCGAGTGCATGGCGGCAACGGACCTGCCTATGGAGGATACGATATCCTTGCCGTCAAGGGGTGACCTTATGAGCTCCTCCTTCGCCCTAGTGCCCCTTACATATTCCATTACAATGGCATGCTTGCTCTTATCTATGAAATAAATGACTGGTGTTTCAACGCACGCGTTCTTTGCCTCGTGTAGCAGCTTTGCCTCGTGTAGCGTCCTTGAGAGCACAATCCTCTTGTCCAGTTCGGGTATCCTGTAGCTCTTGCTCACCCTTTCCTTCACAATGAGGTCCCTGTCAATGTCAAGCCCGAAATATTCCTTGAAGCTGCTTGTGTATATCTTGGCCTCAGCGCCCTGATTGATCAAATTCATGATATGCCTCCATGACCTCTTTCCCTGAATGCTTTCCCTCACGGTATACCTTCTCCTCTATGCAGTCAAATATTGTGGAGGGTTTATCTCCCTTGAGCTCTCCCGCGTCGAGAGCAAACTGTATCAGGGGCAGCTTGCGCCCCAAAGAGTGGATGACGTCGGACATCTTGTAGGGATTGGGATCTCCGGCGCTGTTAGCGCTTGTGGACACCATGGGCACTGGTATGTCCCTCATCATGAGCCTGACGTTCTCATCATCGGGCATTCTCATCATGATGCGGGTCTGGTTGACAATGTTGGGGATGTTTCTTTTGGGAAGGACGAGCGATATCCCTGGAAACCGTTCAAACAGCATCCTTGCCTTTTCATCCAGGATGCTGAATCTGCCTGCGACACCCATGTCCCTGACTATCACTGGCAGCGGTTTTGACAGCTCCCTCTCCTTGATGATGAAGATGTTGTAGACAGACTGCTCGTTCAGGGCGTTTGTGCCTATTGCATAACATGTGTCTGTGGGATAACAGACCACAATACCATCAATTATGAGCTTGGAGAGCGATGACGTGAAGTTATCGTCAGCAAGCCTCTTTGCCTCAATTATCTCCATGGTACCTCCTCCTCGTCAGTCCTCCACTTCTGCCTTACCCTTGTGTCTTTCAACTCCATCCTCCTTCCAGATCCGAACTCCACCATGCCAAGGACAGCGATCATTGCGCCGTTGTCCCTGCAGACATCGAACGGCGGAACATGGATGGAAGCCCCCCTCTCCTCGCACATAAGCGAGCACATTTCCCTCAGCCTTGGCGACGCGGCGTTTCCGCCCGCCAATAACAGCTCATCCTTTTGGGTATGGGCCATGGCCCTCTCGGTTGCCTCTACGACAATTGAAAAGGCCGTTTCCATCAAAGAATACGTAACGTCCTCATCAGTGTGCTTTCGCGTATGCTTGATGGCCTCTGTCAACATTCCTGTGAACGAGAAGTCCATTCCCTTGATCGTGTAGGGTATCTCCACGTATTTCTTTCCATTTGCCATGAGCTCATCTATCTTCCTGCCACATGGGAAATCAAGCCCTATGGACCTTGCAAATGTGTCCTGCATATTTCCTATTCCAATGTCGAGGGTCTCACCGAACACACGATATCTGCCCCCAGCGAATGCGAGTATCTGTGTGTTGCCCCCTGAAACGTAGAGTGTCACGGGGTCCTTGACCCCAAGAAGGAATCTTCCTACCTCTATGTGGGCTATGCAATGATTCACCCCCAGGATCGGGAGGTCCCTGCTTAGGGATATGGCCCGGGCTGTGGTGGCGCCTATCCTAAGGCATGGGCCAAGACCTGGCCCTTGAGAAAATGAGACCAGGTCAACGTCATCCATCTCGACGCCTGCAGAGTCAAGTGCCTCCTTTACAACTGAGGAAGATACCTTCGCATGGTGGTCCGCGGCAAGCCGGGGGTGTATACCCTCCCCAGAATACGAGTCAACTACATTGGATAGTATGCCCTTCCCATCGCATATTCCCACACCGAATGTATGGGCAGTGGATTCTATACCTAGCGTAATCATCTATTCACCGATTTAATGTGCGGTATAATATGATATTATTTATATTTTTCTTTATGAACAATGGCTTGCGTTGCCTTTAATATTTCCTCTGTGTGTGGAATCGGCACCTCAATTGGACATCCGACTTGGACCAACCTGTGAGGATTCCCTTTGATAATAATTTTTGTTCCTTTTGTGACGTTAATTCGTTATGTCATTCATGAGAAAAATCAATGCCGAATGAAGACTCATTTATTTTTATTATTGTATAAACATAATATTTTTTATTATTTCAAATATTCCTATAAATAATAAAAATATTACTCTTTATTTAAAAACAAAGTTTATATACTGTAATTAATTATGGGTGACTTCAAGGGTTTTACCCCTGAAATTCCTCCCATATTCTAGAAATCCGTGGCGGACCATCCCCTTATTTTTGTCCGCCACAAAACCTATTTTATCCAGTAATAATTATATAATATTAAGATTATTATAACAGGGTGATTTAATGACTGGGATCCAATACCAGGACAAGTTTGTTGATCTAAATGCAAAGATAGATCCGGAAGAGTATATTTTATGTCATTTTTATTTGGATGCCAAAGATGTACGCAAGGCAGCCAATGTAACGGCGGGAGAATCCTCTGTAGGCACATGGACCGAGATAACAACGATGAAAAAGAGCATAGAGAGGCTTGCAGCCAAGGTATTCAAGATAGACGGCAACAACGTGTCGATAGCTTATCCACTGGACATGTTTGTTGACAACAGCATCCCCCAGTTGCTCTCGGATGTGGCCGGGAACATTTTGGGCATGAAGGAAGTGAACAGCCTGAGGCTCAACAGGATTGACTTTCCTAAAACCTATGTCGACTCATTCAAGGGGCCAGCATTTGGAATGGGGGGAGTCAGGAAGCTACTGGGCACCGACAAGGAGGGAAGGCCTCATGTCGGAACCATCGTAAAACCAAAGATAGGGCTCAACCCCGAAGAAACGGCAAAGGTCGCCTATGATGCTTATTACGGAGGTTGCGACTTCGTCAAGGATGACGAGAATCTAACAGACCAGAGATTCTGCCCGTTTGAAGACAGGCTCATCAAAGTGCTCGATGCCATGGACAAGGCTTCAGAGGAGACGGGGGAAAAGAAGGCCTACGCCCCAAACGTGACAGGCCCCAAAATGATAGAGCAAGCACAGTTGGTCAAGGACCATGGCGGGAACTGCGCCATGATAGACATCATCGCAGCTGGTTATTATGCGCTGCAGGAGCTTAGGGATGCCGACCTTGGGCTCTTCCTGCATGGGCATCGTGCCATGCATGCGGCCATAACACGTAATCCATACCAGGGCATATCGATGGGAGTCATTGCCTTATTATCAAGGCTTGGGGGGATCGACCAATTGCACATAGGCACCGTCATTGGAAAGATGGAAGGCGACAAGGAAGAGGTGCTCGATAACAAGGAGCAGCTCGAAAGGCCGCTGTCCTCGATGAAATCCGTATTCGCAGTATGCTCAGGGGGGCTGCACCCCGGACACGTGGAGAAGCTCATGGGCATCATGGGCAATGACATAATCATACAGGCTGGGGGCGGGATTCACGGCCACCCAGATGGCACCATCGAGGGGGCTAGGGCGCTGAGGCAGGCAGTTGATGCAAAGATGAAGGACGTAGGTGCAATGGAATACGCACTGGACCATCCACAGCTCAAAAAAGCGTTGGACCTTTGGGGAAAAGTTTGAGGGGATGCATTTCTCCCCTTTTATTCATTATTAGATATACAATGCCCTAATTTTAATCATCTGCACCAGAAAATTCCTTATGGAAACTATTTATTATCAATAAGACATCTGGACTTTCAAATGATATTCATCGTTGTGAAAAGTATTATAAATAATTAGTCATATTCTTTGAGCGTTGATGACATAATGTTGCTACATTAGCTCATAATAAAGCAAAAGGGGGCTCTCGTATAGATAGAAAAGATATTCTGATTAGAATAAAAGAAGCTGAAGACGAGGCCAAGAAGGTACTTGAAAAGGCTGAAAATGATAAGCTTCTGATAATAGAGGAAGCCAAGCTCAAGGCACTGGCGATCAAAGAGGAAGCCACTAAGGAGACAAAGAAGAGATACGATAAGGCCATTGAGGATTTTTACAGTGCCAAAACTGAAGAAGAGCTAAAAATAATAGAAAAATCTGAAAAGGATATCGAGGAATTGGAGAAAAGGGAGCTAAATAATCTTGAAAAGACTGCGGATATCATTCTGGATGACTTTGTGAGGTATATCAATGATAAGTCCGAAGAAAATGTGTAAAGTGCTTATTATCGGCAACAAGGAAAAACTGGAAGATTGCATAAATGCACTTTATGACCTAAAAATAATACATATTATAGATTATAATGACAAGGAAGATGGTTTCGAGAGGGGGAAACCATCAAAGAAATCATCCATATTCAGTGAGTACGTGCTATCACTGAGATCTCTAAAGGACATTCTGCACCTGTCCAGCTCGGAGTCAAACCATGAGATCAAGGACATCGAATTCTCCCTAGAGTTCAAGAAAAGGCTGGAGAAGATCGAGAATCAGGTGATGGAGAAAAGAAAAAAGATCGATGACATAGAGATGCTCCTGTCAGACATAGAGAACATCAGCGATGTCAACGACCTAATGAAGATGGACCTCTCCTCAAACATCAAGGACATAATGGTTGACCTTGTCAAATCAAAGGACAAGCTGCTAAGGGAAAAGAACGACCTTAAGAATGAGCTTCACACCATAAACAAGGAATACAGGGACTTCATTGTCACTGCGGAAGATTTCCTCTCAAGGGAGATAGAAAAGGCGGAGACGCCGCTGAGGCTTGCAACAACAGACCATACTTACATCCTGGAGGGATGGATACCCTCTGATGAGGTCGAGAACGCCCAAAAGAAGCTTGATGAGAGGACGGTGGGGGATGCACAGATAATAGAGCTGTCATCTGACGAAATGAACGATGTTCCAGTATACATAGAGACCCCCGCACCTTTCAGGCCATTCGAAACACTTGTGGACATGTTCTCCACACCAAACTATCATGAGATCTCCCCGACCATCATGATATCATTCACATTTCCATTGTTCTATGGGATAATGCTAGGCGATGTTGGATACGGACTTGGACTCTTGGCGCTTGTTTTGCTTCTTGGCACAAGGATGAAGACATCCGGCTGGCAGTCACTGTTGAACATATTGAAATACTCCAGCATCTACACACTGGTATTTGGTTTGATATACGGTGAGTTCTTTGGATTCGAGATCTTCCAGGAGATATTGGGGGTCGAAGAAATCGCAGGTATACATATGCCGATCATCCATAGGATGCATGAGATAGTGTCCATGCTCATTATCAGCGCCGGAATAGGCGTCGCCCACCTTACATTGGGTTATGTCATAGGTTTTATCAATACATACAGGAACAATGGGCTGAGACACGCCATCCTTGAAAAGGCCTCGTGGCTGGGCATACTATACTGCATAGTGGGCCTTTTGTTAATGCCTGGGATGATTTATCCCTTAATTGGGGCAATGATATTTTTCATCGTGCTTTTGCTGATGGGGGAGGGGGCCCTCGCACTGCTGGACATATTCACGCTGATTTCCAATGTGGTATCCTACACCAGATTGCTGGCCATAGGCCTATCGTCTGTGGGGATTGCAATGGCGATCAACAAGATAGTGTTCGATGTGCTGATGCCAGGCGGAATATTAGGGATCATAATGGGTGTTATCGTGCTGGTTATCGGGCACGTGGGAAATCTCGCGCTTGGAATTCTGGCATCGTTCCTGCACTCTATACGTTTACAATATGTTGAATTTTTCACTAAATTCTACAAAGGTGGAGGGGTAAAGTTCACTCCATTGGGAATCAGAAATAAGGAGGTGTAATGTTGGTAGCTGAATTAAACACAGGATTGATCGCAATTGCAGCCGCATTGGCTGTTGGATTGACTGGTATAGGTTCCGGCATAGCAGAGAAAAATATAGGTTCATCGGCAGTAGGTGCAATAGCCGAGAAGGAAGAACTATTCGGTAAGGCCTTGCTGCTTACCGTAATTCCTGAGACTATTGTCATATTCGGATTGGCCGTTGGACTGATATTGCTCTTCGTGGTGCTACCAGGGCTGTGATGACCATGCCGTTAGATAGAGTCATAGAGCAAATTAATGATGTAACCAAAACCGAGGTTAACATGATCCTGGACGAAGGTAGGATCGAGGCTGAGAGCATAACAAAAAAGGCTCAAAAAGAGGCGGCCGCCATCAGGGAGCAGGGAAAGATAAATCTCCAAAGGACATTGGCGGACCTCAAGGAGGTCAGGCTCTCAAAGACCAGGATGAAGTACAAGAGAAAGAAGCTGGACATGGAAAGGGAGGTTATCCACAGGCTCTGGAAGAGCGTGGAGAACAAAGTGGCCTGCATCGATGAAACCACGAACAAGAAGCTTATCAAAAAGCTTCTGCACATAGCCCGTGCAACCCCGGTTTTCTCAATATGCTCGATAGCCTATATCAACGACGACCTTTGCGAGGTCCCGACCCAAAGGCCATTCTATATCTATTCAAGTGCCAGAGACGAGGAGATGATAAGGAAATACTCAGATCTGGAATACTCGGGGCATATAGAGTGCCTGGGGGGGATAGTTGCAGAGTCAGAGGACAGGAACTGGAAGATAAACCTAAAGTATGACTCGATACTAGAGGAAGTTTTTGAAAATTCAATGAAAAAGGTCTACAAGAATCTATTGGGTGAATAGGCAGATGGAAGAGAATGCCGCATATTTCAGTGCTAGGATATCAGCAATGAAGGAGACGTTGTTCCCTATGTTGACATATGAGAAGATGTTGCTCATGGAACTTCCTGAGATAACAAGATACATAAGCGAGGGCGATTACCATGATGATGTCCTAGAGCTCTCAAAGAGCTTCAAGGGGATAGACCTCATCGAGTACGCCTTGAACCTGAATCTCGCCAGGACGTATCAAAAGCTATTGAACATCTCTGGAGGGAACATACACAAGTTCATTATCCAGTACATGAGAAGATGGGACATTGAGAATATCAAGTCAATATTGAGGGGGCTTTCCTCGGGGGTGTCGTCCCAGGAGATCGTTGAGACCCTGATACCTGTTGGCAGCATGAAGTTCACATACCTCATATCCCTGACCAAGATGGATTACAAAGCCGCGAAGACGGATCTTGAAGAGAAGAAGATAATACCTCCTGAATACGAGAGCATACCAGACCTTGAGAACGAGATAGACAGGAGATACTTCCAAAGAAGCATAAAGATAGCAAAGGAAATAGGCGAAGAGGGCCTCATCAGATTCCTTTACAAGGAGATCGACCTTCACAATCTCAAGATATTGCTTAGGTTAAAGAAGGAGGGAACGGATTTCGAGCTTATCAAGAATGAGCTGATACCCCTTGGAAAGAGGATCACCAAAAGGTCCTACAAGGTTCTGGGGGACCTCAATTTTGAGGGCACGATCCAATTTGCCAACAGGCAATTCAACAATATGAGATTGGACCCAGAAGAGAACATCACGATAATAGAGCAGGAGCTGGACAAATACCTAATATCATTTGGGGAAAGGGTATCACATCTCAACATGTTCTCAACGCTTACGGCATTGGGATTCATACTGCGAAAGTATCGTGAGATAGCAAACCTTAGGTTGATAGTGCGGGGAAAGCAGCTTGGACTGCCACCTGAATCCATAGAGAAGATGTTGGTGGTCTGATGGAGATCGTAGTGTTGGGGGACGAGAGCTTCATAATAGGATTTAAGCTGGCTGGGGTTAAAAGAAGCATGCTGTCACTGTCAAATGAAGATTATGAATACAATTTAGGATCCCTGCTCAATGATGGGGATGTAGGGATAATCATACTTCCTCAGAACGCTTTGGAAGGACTGACATATTCACTAAAGTCAAAGATAGAGAAAACAATAAGTCCCATAGTTTTCCCAATAGGGGAAGATAGGGATGTTGACATAAGAGACCAAATTATCAAACTCATTGGTGTGGACCTATGGAAATAGTAAGGAAAGTTAAGGGAGCAAGGGTCTATAGAGTATCCGGCCCCGTTGTTGTAGTGGATGGATTGGACGGCAGAATGTACGATGTTGTGCTGGTAGGCGATAACAAGCTCATGGGCGAAATAATTGAGATAGACAAGAACAGGACCATTGTGCAGGTATATGAGGAGACGGACCTTCTCAAGCCTGACGCGCCCGTGTATGAGACAAAGGAACCAGTGTCCGTAGAGCTTGGCCCAGGCCTCCTGACATCCATATACGATGGAATCCAAAGACCACTTGACGTAATAGCCGAATCTGGGGACTTCATAAAGAGGGGCATAGATGTAAGTGCCCTGCCCCGTGACAAGAAATGGAAGTTCATACCGCTTAAGGAAACTGGGGACGATGTATTTGAAGGGGACATAATAGGGTATGTCGATGAGACAAAGAACTTCAGGCATGCCATACTTGTACCGCCAAAAGTCTCAGGGACCATCACCAACATAGAGGAGGGCGAGTTCACCATCATGGACACCGTCTGCGTGCTTGACGGGAAAAAGGAACTGCGGATGATGCAAAAATGGCCGGTGAAGAAGAGAAGGCCCTTCAAGGAGAAACTCTGGCCCGACAAGGTACTGGTTACAGGCCAGAGGATACTTGACACATTCTTCCCGATAGCCAAGGGCGGGACCGGGGCGATACCAGGCCCATTCGGGAGCGGAAAGACCGTCACACAGCACCAGTTGGCCAAGTGGGCAAATGCGGATGTCATAGTCTATGTCGGTTGCGGCGAGAGGGGAAACGAGATGACCGACGTTCTGAAGGAGTTCCCACAGCTCATAGACCCAAAGACAAACTCCCCGCTCATAGAGAGGGTGGTTCTGATAGCCAACACATCCAATATGCCTGTGGCGGCCAGGGAAGCATCTGTCTACACAGGGATAACCATTGCCGAGTACTTCAGGGACATGGGTTACAATGTCGCTATCATGGCAGATTCCACCTCCAGATGGGCTGAGGCCATGAGGGAGATATCATCAAGGCTTGAGGAGCTCCCGGGCGAGGAAGGGTACCCTGCATACCTGGGATCCAGGCTTGCCGACTTTTACGAAAGGGCGGGCTATGTGCAGACGCTTTCGGGAAAAAAGGGTTCAGTGACCATCATCGGCGCCGTATCGCCGCCAGGAGGGGATTTCAGTGAACCTGTGACACAGAACACTCTCAGGGTGACCAAGGTGTTCTGGGCCTTGGACGCAAAGCTTGCCAACAGGAGGCACTTCCCTTCGATCAACTGGTTGAAGTCCTATTCTCTGTACCAGGACCAACTGACCCCTGTCTTCGAGAAGGACTTTCCGGGATGGACGTCAAACAGATCAAGGGCAATGGAGATACTGGTCAAGGAGAGCGAGCTTGAGGAGATCGTGCAGCTTGTGGGCTCAGACGCTTTGCCGGAGGACCAGAAGATCACCCTTGAGATAGCCAGGATGCTTAGGGAGTACTTCTTGCAGCAAAACGCATATCACGAGGTAGACACCTACTGCAATCTTGAAAAACAGTTCCTAATAATCAAGCTTATACTCGAGTTCGCGGAAAAGGCCGATGCGGCCGTTGAGGTCGGGAAGACCGTTGAGCAGATAGTCGACATTCCCTGCCGGGCAATGATAGGCAGGATGAGATATGAGAAGGACTATGAGAAATATGCCGAGGATATCTCAAGGAAGATATTATTGGACTTCAACAATCTCCTGAGGGGTGAGGAAGATTAAGGAATACCAGACCATAAGCAAGATACAGGGCCCTTTGCTATTTGTGCAAAAGGTGGAGTCTGTGGGGTACAAGGAGTATGTGAAGATAAAGCTCCCTGACGGAGAGGTCAAGAGGGGGCAGGTCTTGGAGACGTCCAAGGACTTCGTGATAGTCCAGGTCTTCGAGAACACCCAGGGGATTGACAAGCATACATATGTTCATTTCTCCGGCGAGACCATCAAGATGCCTCTATCAAAGAACATGTTCGGAAGGATCCTTTCAGGGATAGGAAAGCCCAGGGACGGAGGCATAGAGATCATACCTGAGGAAAAGAAGGAGATACAGGGAGAGGTCATAAATCCGTATAATCGCGATGTCCCTTCCGACTTCATCCAGACCGGCATATCCACAATAGACGGCATGAACACCCTGATCAGGGGGCAGAAGCTCCCCATATTCTCAGGATCTGGGCTGCCACACAATGAGCTCGCGCTCCAGATAACAAAACAGGCAAAGGTCATGGACGATAACGAGCCCTTCGCAGTCGTGTTCTGCGCAATAGGGATCACGCAGGAGGAGGCAAAGCAGTTCATCAACGAGTTCGAGAGGACAGGCGCCCTCGAGAGATGCGTTGTCTTCCTTAATCTTGCAAGCGACCCGTCGATCGAGCGCATAATCATACCCAGGATGGCCCTTACGACAGCAGAATACCTGGCCTACGACCTTGGGTATCACGTGCTTACCATAATGACCGACATGACGAACTATTGCGAGGCCCTTCTTGAGATAGGCTCCGCAAGGGAAGAGGTGCCTGGAAGGAGAGGTTACCCGGGATATCTCTACACAGACCTAGCATCGCTTTATGAGAGGGCGGGTTTGATATCCGGAAAGAAGGGTTCGGTCACCCTGCTGCCGATACTCACCATGCCCAGCGACGACAAGACGCATCCGGTGCCTGACCTGACGGGATATATCACTGAGGGGCAGATATTCGTCTCCAGGAATCTGCACAACAGGAACGTATACCCTCCGATAGATGTGCTGCCTTCCCTTTCCCGACTGATGAATTTGGGAATAGGGGAAGGAAAGACAAGGGATGACCACAAAGCGCTGTTCAATCAGCTTTACTCGATATATGCCGAAGGCCTTGAGCTAAGGGGCCTTACGAACATCGTTGGAAAGGACGCCTTGTCAAAGAGGGACCAGAAGTTCCTGGAGTTCGCTGAGATGTTCGAGAACAGATTCGTATCACAGGGAAAGAACGAGAACAGGTCGATCGAAGAGACGCTGGACATAGGATGGGAATGCCTATCGATCATCCCTGAGGATTATCTCTCCAGGGTGCCCAAGGAGATACTGGATAAGTACTACCGGAGGGAAGGGCCTGAGCACCAATGACATCAAGCCCACCAGGTCCGACCTCTTGGTCGTAAAAAAGAGGATCAAGCTATCCCAGATGGGCTACAGCCTGCTAAAGAAGAAGAGGGACGCGCTCATCATAGAACTGCTTGAGAGCATTAAGAAGGCAAAGGATGCCAGGGAGGAGTTCGAGACCGAATACCGGCTTGCCAGGGAGAAGATGGCCATGGCCCAGGCCACAGACGGGATAGTCAAGATAAAATCCGCAGCCTTCGCAAGGATTGAAGGCCCCACGTTCAGCCTCACGAAGACCAACATAATGGGGATAGAGGTCCCCCACATCTCAAAGACGCAGGTCCAGAGCAGCATATTCAAGAGAGGTTACGGCATAGGGAGCACGTCATCCAGGATAGACGAGGCCTCGAACCATTTCGAGAAGGTCGTTGAAAAGATCATAGTCGCTGCAGAGTTCGAGACCATAATCAAGAAGATCCTCTCAGAGATAGAAAGGACGAAAAGAAGGGTAAACTCCCTTGAGCTAAAGACCATACCTGAGCTCCTGGAAGCCCAGAAGATGATAAATGACAGGCTCAACGAGCAGGAAAGGGAGAAGAACTTCATTATAAAAAAGATAAAGAAAGATGTCAGATGACCCGATCAGATCACTTCTACCGTCAGGTCAATGACTTCATCAATCTCCTCTAGGGCGTGCTGTATCTCCTTGACGCCAACACGAGAATTTGAAGTGTCTAGCAGTTTTACGGAGATGTAGACATCGTCCTCTACTTGACCTCCGCGCCCGAACACTATGTTAATGCCCAGATCGCCCAAGATCTTGTCTACTTTTGCATTTACCCCGGGAACGTTGCTTATCATCAACTTGAGCTCTGCCGCATTGACGCAGTTGGATATCAGTGGTGTTACTGTGATCTCCTTTTTGGACCTGTTGCCCTTGAAAATCAGGTATTCTCCACTTCTAACGTTCAATGTTGAAAGAACGTCGCTGGGTATCTTGACAGTAGCTCCTTCTGCCTTTTGTATGGAATATACCGTCATGGATTTAAAGAATGCTTTAAGTTTTATATACTTATTGTTTTTTAAAGAAAAATGGATTATCTGCTCAGGTCCAGCA
>Ga0272442_10002131_pt1 | contig 29086 bp, 26 predicted proteins | sample SSMForm2O_FD_200262 | JGI IMG/M metagenome (GOLD analysis project Ga0272442, IMG submission 200262) | Marine sediment archaeal communities from Little Sippewissett salt marsh, Falmouth, MA, United States - SSM-Form-2O | ecosystem: Environmental > Aquatic > Marine > Wetlands > Sediment ...
TTTGATGACCACCTCCTACGGATCGCTGTGCGACGACTTTTACGTCAATATGCACCTTAATACCGAACTCGAGCTGCCGACCGAGCGTGATACCATTCTGCACTTTTTTGACTGCATTCGCCGTAAGTTTCCCAAAATGAATACCTTCTATCAGCGTGAGAATGGAGATTTCTGTCTGGACGAGGATAGGGAGTCGGGCTCTTATCGTTGGGTGTCTGTGGAGCGGGACCGGATATCGAGCGGTTATCTGAATCCTGAGAGCCTGGAAGATGTGGACGCGCAGCACAGGTATCTGCTGGAACTTTTGCCCTATACGCTGAGCGTCAATAACCTCGACATAGACTCGCTGGATGTGCTGTTAGGGATGGATTTCGAATATCAGGGCAACCATGACGAGATCCTGGCCGAGGCCCTGTTTGGTCAGACGCCGTTTATTCGCCTGTTGGACCTTCCCCAAGCCAGACCCTTAGGTTTTGACCCATCGATCCTTGTGAGCCTCTCGGATGACTGCCGACTGCAGGGGCGTATCTCGCTGGAATCCCGTACGGGTGCGTATCAGATCCGTACGGGTAAGTACAAGGAAGACGAGCAGTTGAGTATCTATCTGACTGTCCGTCAGTATCCGGATCCGGAGTCTTCCTTTGAAACTCTGCCGTCGTACGAGAAGCAGAGGGGGCTCTGTGAAGACATCATGAGCGATCAGATCATACCGCACTTTGTCAATCCGATCCTGGCCTGTCTGGGACAGAGGCCCAGATAAGAAAACAGGAGATAAGAAGAATGTAGGCTGTGGGTCGTAGTCTGTGGTCCGATGCAGGGGGAAATCAATTCAAGTTCTTGCTAACGCTAAAGTTATCAATGATTTATGGTTCATCGCAACGGGGTAGATTTATAAAAATAGTTCGCGGCGGGGATGGAATATAACCGGGATTTTGCCGATATGTCTATAGGGCTACCGGTGGCGGTATGCCTGTATTTGTGCACAGAACACTTTTTTGTTGGTAAATTGAGGCAGGATGACTGGGATGGCAAAAGGCAAGAGTAATTTTATAACAATACTTTTAACGGCAGTGTTTTTTGTGACTATGGTATTGACCCTGAGGGCACAGAGCGGTGCAGAGGTGGTCAAAGACCAAACCGAAGAAAAAGCGATTGTTACATCTGATCCGAATCTCTCAGCAGAGGAAATAAAACGATTTAGCCTGGTTCCGGCCAGTAACGATCCCAACCGTATCTTTCCCAGCAACTGGGAAGCACCAAATAAAACGTGGCTGCCACATTATCATCCCCAGGTAAATCAAAAAGTCTTCGAAGTGTTGAGCTACCCCTATTATTATAAGGGCAGAAACTATGCGGTAAGTGATTTTTCGAGCCTGGTGCCCATGGTGCAGGTGACGCCCAAAAAACAGAATGAAGTAAAAGGCGCAGCGGACCAGGAAGACGCTGCCGAGGAAGATAATAAAACGAACAAAACCTCACCCAAGCCGACTGGGAAATCGACAGTGGCCGCTTTGGAATTTTCTGACAAGGGGAAAAATGATGATCCCAATAATCTCATCTTGAAAAAACCCACGCGGACGGAACTAAACGAACTGCGTATCACTATGGAACACTGTTGCGATCTTGTCCATCAGTGGCGCGATCTGAATGAAGCTTTCGGGACAACGGTAGAAATTGTGCGCTCGCTGGAACTGTCGAAAATAAGTACGAAAATCTATCGCATCAATCCGAAATTGGCGGTGCAGGTCAGGCGGACGCTGGGCCGGATCGGCAGTCTGAACCGACAATTCGATTTGACTTCACGCATGGCCATGAATTGCCTGCTGAACGGCCAGGTAAATAAAACCCTGGCTTCGCGGATGGAGAAACAATTGGCCGACATACGCTCGATGCTGGTTCATCTGGAAGAGCAAAACGATCAAATAGGTACTGTTCTGGGGGTCGGGGCAATCGCACGTGAGCCTTACTCGAGAGAACCTATCACATATTCCGATCTGCAACTACCAGAGAATGATTATTTTTCCCGCGAAGAGGTTATCTCATCAGCTTCGGAAGGTGTGAAAAAGAAATAGAAGGTCGGTATGCAAAGTAAAACTCATCCTCCAGTTCTGGCCATAAGCGGTTTTAAGAATTCCGGAAAAACAACGCTTATCGAAGAACTACTACATATTTTGATCGGCAAGGGCTGGAAAGTAGGGGTGGTAAAACAGCAGCACGAACCAATACAAATCGATCAAACTGATACCGATACCTATCGTTACTACCAGGCGGGGGCGGCGGTTTTGAGCTGTGACAGCGAAGCGATCTTCCTGCGAGCAAAAATAGAAGGGGATTTTCAACTGGAAAAGGAACTGTACCGGCTGGGGCAGGGGTATGACTTGATACTGGCAGAAGGGTTTAAGGGCAGTGATCTGGATAAGATATGGCTGCTGAGAAAAGAGGATACAGAGCCGGATGAGTCAGTGACCAATATTATCAAAGTATTGTCCTGGACGGATGAACGGGTTAAAAATACGCTGTCGGTGCTGCTGGGATGGCTGTATAAAAAACATAACCGGGAATATACTTTATAACCGCTCTTACTGTCTTGCTGATTTTTATATGGGGTGTTCAATCAGTTTTTTCGTATTTCGAGAAGCCGCTGGAGCGGTAGAGCCGGGGATGCTCAGAAGTGCCGGTGATAATAATGGTCTCGGTGTTTTCTGTCGATTCGATCAGGGCGAGGCCCTTTTCGGGGTCTAAAACGGAAAGGGCGGTGGCCAGGGCGTCGGCATCTATGGTAAGTGGGGCGATCACGGTGACGCTGGGTACCTTTTGGGCGGGTTGGCCGGAGCGGGGGTCGATTATGTGGCTATACTTTTTGCCCTGGATCGTTTGGTACTGGCGGTAATTGCCACTGGTGGCTACGGAACAATCATGTAGCGTTACAACCCAGGCGGGCTTAGTGTTAAAGGGGTCTTCGTTATCCGGGGCGAAGGGGTCCTGTATGCCTACCAGCCAATCTCTATCGGGGCGGTTACGGCCGAAACAGGCGATTTCACCGCCAATATCAACCAGGGCCGCAGTTATGCCGGGCCGGCGGAGAACAGACAGGACGCAATCGACGGCGTAGCCTTTGGCCAGGGCATTGACATTAAGTATCAGGCCCGGCTGGGTGAAATAAACGGTGTAAGGGGCAGATTCAGAGAGTTTGAGCTTGTCCGAACCTACGAGCTGGTGGGCCTGGTGCAACTGTTGGGGGGTGGGCAGGTGGTTTGCCTTTTGGGCCTTTTTCCATATTGTCAGTAGGGGGGCTACAGTAATATCAAAGGCACCATCGGTTTTTTGGTAGTATTCTTTAGCCTTTTTGAGGACCAGGTACGTTTCCGGACAGATGGTAACGGGTGCCTGGGAGGCGGTTTTATTGACGCAGGCCAATTGGGAGTCCCGGCGATAGGTGCTAAGCAGCCGATCTATCCTGTCCAGCTCCTCATGGGCGGCGGCCAGGGCGTTTTGGCCTAGCTGCTCGGAGCGGCAGCGCAACTGGATACGGCCAAAGGTGCCCATGGTCATAAACGTGCCGCTGTCCACCTCGATGAGCCGGTTTTGCCGGGTGCCAATCAAGAGCAGAACTGTCACGGCCAGGACGGTCAGGACAAGCGTGCTATTACGAAGATTGATGGTTTTCGGGGTCTTTTCCGGTAAAATTTGGCTCATGACCAATATCCTAGCATTTGCAAAAAAACCAAACCAGTGAAAAAACTTCTTGCTCACCGGGCTAAATGTGCTATATTGTCGAGTTTCGATTATAATCACGTTAAATGTTGAGATAAGCTAAACTTAGCGAATAATATCTGGAGCAATAAATGGCAAATTACACAGCTGATGACATTAGAAATGTGGTGTTACTGGGGCATGCCGGGGCGGGCAAGACCAGCTTGGTTGAGGCCATATTACATAAGGGGCAGATAACCAGTCGCCTGGGGAGTGTGGATGACAAGACCAGTATTATGGATGCCGACGAGGAAGAAAAGCAACGTGGTCATTCGGTCGATTCGGCGTTGGCATTTGTGCAATATAAGGGCAAGCAGATCAACCTTATCGATACCCCCGGCTATCCTGACTTTTACGGGGCGGCCATAAACGCTTTGGCGGCGGCGGAGACGGCTGTAATAACGATCAGTGCGTCGGCGGGAATTCAGTTGAACACCCGTAAGCTGTTTCAGGCGGCTCGTGAGCGGGGTATGGCTGTGGTGATTGTGGTTAACAAGATCGATTCCGGTATCGATGAACTCAATGGTCTGATTGACTCGATTCAGGAAACGTTCGGGATGGAGTGTCGGTGTGCGAATCTGGCCGGTGCGGACGGTAATAGTGTCATCGACTGTATCACGCAGGACAGTGGAGAAGGGGCGTTTACGGATGTAGCAAATGCCCATATCAATCTGATTGAAACGGTGGTGGAATCTGATGAGGAGCTCATGGAGCAATACCTCGGTGGTGAGACGGTAGCTCCGGAAAAATTGTCCAATGCATTCGGCAAGGCATTGATAGGCCAGTCGTTAGTACCTATAGTCTTTACCAGTGCCCGCAACGAAGTGGGTGTGGATCTGTTGATGGACCTGATAGCCAATTATGCCCCCAGCCCGGTCAACGGGGTAAAACTGAAGCTTATCACCGGCTCGGGTGATGAGGCCAAGACAGAAGAAGTGGCGGTTGATCCCAATGGTGGTCTGCTGGGTTTGGTTTGTCGTATATCCAGCGATCCCAAGAGTCACATACGCTATACCACGATTCGTCTGCAGCGCGGAACTATTAAAAGCGATACCGCACTACAGGCTACGGGTGGTAAAAAGGGTATGCGAGCCGGGCAGATCAGCAAACTGCAGGGTGATAAACTGGAGTCATTTGAACAGGCCCAGGCGGGGGATCTGGTTACCCTGGCCAAACTGGAGGAATTACAGGTTCGGGATACTGTTTTTGTGGGCAAAGAGCCTGGTCAAATTGAGGTGCCTGCTGTTCCAATTCCGATGTACTCATTGGCTGTGGAACCCAAGAGTCGCGGCGATGAGACAAAGATCTCGGCGGCCCTGGCGGAAATCACCGATGCCGATCCTACTTTTGTGGTGGATCGTGACCGTCAAACCAATGAGATGGTCGTCTCGGGGCTGGGAGAACTGCATGTACGCGTGATACTATCACGCATGCACGCCCGGCGGGGTCTGGAGATTATCACCAAGCCACCCAAGATTCCTTATCGTGAGACCATTACCACCTCAGCCAAGTTTGTGGAATATACTCATAAGAAGCAGAGCGGTGGTGCGGGTCAGTTCGCCCGAGTCTTTATTGATCTGGAACCGAATGAAATCGGGGCAGGTTATGAATTCATCGATAAGATATTCGGCGGATCGATCGATCAGCCGTTCCGACCCAGTGTGGACAAAGGCTGTCAGGCGGCCATGGCTGATGGTGTCATCGCCGGCTATCCGGTCGTGGATGTCAAGGTTGCCCTGGTGGACGGAAAGACCCACCCGGTCGATAGCAAGGATATCGCTTTCCAGATTGCCGGACGTGAAGTATTCCGTAAGGCCTTTCGTCAGTGCAGTCCAACCTTATTGGAGCCGATCGTGAATCTGGAAGTCACGGTGCCCAATGAGAAGGTGGGTGACATAACCGGTGACCTGGCCGGTAGGCGGGGACGTGTGCAAGGCCAGGATATACTGCCCGGTAATATGATTACCATCAAAGCCCAGGTTCCCTTGGCTGAGATACAGCAATATAATTCGCAATTGAAAAGTGTGACCGGTGGACAGGGGAGCTATAGTATGGAACTGAGTCACTACGAGCATGTACCGCCCAATGTTACACAGCAGATCATTGCCAAGGCAGCCAAGAAGGAAGAGGAATAATTGCAGCTATAGAAAAGACTAATCCCCCCTTATCAACAATTGGTAACGGGGGATTTTATTTTGGGCCGGATACAATATCCTTGCGTAGCTTGAGCAGTTCCTTAAAGGCCCGGAGGATAACCCTGATATTACCGCCACTCTGGGTGCCGGTGGTACGAGGCAGGTGTTTGACGGGTTTTTGCGTCATGCTATAGCCGGCCCGATGGGCCCGGGCCAGTATTTCGGCATCAATGAGTGCACCTTCGCTGCACATTTCGATGTGAGCGAAAATTTCCCGCTTGTATAGTTTAAAGGCACAATCGACGTCTTTGATTTTCAGGCCGAAGACAAACGAAACCATTTTACTCCAGGCCCAGCCGATCAGGCGGCGGCGCCAATTGTCCTGTCGATTTTGACGATAACAGGTGATGATATCGTATTCAGAAGTCAGGTCCAGCAGTTCGGGCAATTGCGTAATGTCGAATTGTCCGTCCCCGTCGGTATAAAAAACCCATTCCTTAGTCGCGGTGCGGAAGCCGCTCTGCAGGGCCGCACCATAACCTCGATTTTTCGGATGATGTACAACTCTGATATGGGGATCTTCGCTGGTAAGCTGATCGGCAATGGATTGGGTCCCATCAGTGCTGCCGTCATTTACGATAATGACTTCGTAATCGTCACTGATCCGGGACAATACGGTCAGAGTTTGACGCGTAAGCTGTTCGATGACACCTTCTTCATTATGACAGGGGAAGAAGACCGATATACTTATTCGGGGTGTGCTTACCATAAAATCGGTTTTTGTTTAACCTTTTCCATCAGGGAAAAGTATTGCTTTCTCTCAGTACGATATTTTTCAGCTTCAGCCGGTTTTTTCATTATGTTGGAAAGTTGCTCCAGTATGCCGCAAGCCTGGGTCAGGGCAACGCTGTTAATCAGTCGGCCAAACCGATCATTAGAATCCACTTTGTCCTGATAAAGTCGGCGCTGCTGATCGAAATATTTGAATAACTTGTCGTACATTTTTAGCCTGGTACCTGCGGAAAAAATCAGATTATAAATTGTAGGTGTGTATCTATCAGTCGCCATCAGATAATTTATCCCCCGTTTGATAATTTGCGGGTTGGAATTATAGCAAAAAATGTAGCCCAGCGAATAGTTGCGGGAGAAGGCGTCGGGATATCTGAGCTTTTCGGGGTTTTGACGAATTATTTTTTGGTTTTCCGGGGCGTCGTTGCGGAGAAAGATGGCGTTGCGGTCATCAATATAAACCAGGGACCATTCTTTCAACTGACCAAACAACTTAAATTGCTCGGGTGATCTACTGAGCGATAACAGGGCGGCACTTATGCCGTCTCTTTTGAGCAGGTTTGCAAACAGTTGTTGATCGGTAAGCGCTAATTGCATCATACTCAGGAAGTATCGCCTCTGGTTTTCATAGGTTTTTCTGTCGGGATATTCCTTGATCGGACGGGAGGCATTAAGCAATAACAGGTCAAAGAACCTGGGATCAGTCGTTTTCAGTTTCATACGCTGGGCTAACTGCTGCACCTCAGGATAATATTTATCTTCTTTTCCCAACCTGGTTGCTTTGATTGTTCTCCAGTAATCAAAGTGCTCCACCTTGTAGGCGGCCTGGCTGCGGCCGTCCATAAACACCTTGCAGGGGGGCTGACCCGTTTCGGGGTTGGGCTTTTGATGGAAGGCGATAAAGCCGCCATTGGTCCATTCGTTGAATACCTTACCGTGTATGTTGTTGTCCTGGAAAAATTTTATGGCCCGGACCGGCTGATCGTTGATTCCTACCATCTTTCGAAATAAGGTGTTTTTATAGCCGTCCAACGAAGGCAGGTAATATAAATCGCGCATGGCCAAGATGAAAATCAAACCGACCACCAGCGCCGCTGTCATAGTTGCTCCTGCCAGTATTTGGGCAACTTTTTTCGGTTTAAAATATGGATTTGCGAAAAGCCAAATTAATACCATAACGACTAATGCTATACTTGTGGATATTAGCCCCGCCCAGAACTTCCCGCCGGTAAGCCGGGCTAAAGGATCCCAAAGAGCCCAACCGACCACTACAGCAATAAACAGAGATAGAACTCCGAGAGCCACTTTGGTCGGAAGAAATGTTTCTTTTTCCCGGAGCACAGCTATCATGTCTGCAATTTCCTGGACCATCAAGGCCAGAAACGGCGCCAGTATTACTCCGCCCAGAAAGATAAACCGCCGCGACATAATCGACATATAAATAGTGATACTTATAATACCCAAATGAGCCAGATCGACTTTGGGCCAGGGTATTACTTCCTGGTCACGCTGACGGCGGCGGCGAGACTGAGGCTGAGAAGGTTTGAAAAAATACAAAAACCATCTGATGAAGAATACGGCCCCGAACACCATGAGAAAATAGACATAGGGTACGGCATTGCCAAAACCCATATTGTCCCAGATCGGCTTCCATTCGACCACGTCGCGCCAGATCTTTCCTTCCTCACCGGTGGCGACGAGAAAAGGATGTTCGAGGTTTTCCCAGCCGAAAGGGCTGAATATCCCCGGAATCAACAGAACAACTACCGCTGTTGCCAGTAGAAATAATAAACTCCGCGAGTCGGTGTGGGGGAAGGTGTCAGGGCGGCCGGCGAATAATAATTTGCCGGTGATAAAAACAATAAAGCCAAAGAGAATTAAGAAGCCGAATAAAATCGGACCGCGCTGGAAATATCGAAACCAGAGTACGCCGAACAGCGATATCAGCCATAAGAGACTTACAATTTCGACCCAATATGACCTGGGTTTGTTTAAGAGGTTGTGTATGACCCAGGCGCCCAGGAATAGATGGACGATTATGATGGGGTAAATAAACCCTCCGTGTACGTTGGCATCAATAATCATCACGGGGATCATCCAGAGCAGGGCCCAGTTGTGCTTTTTCTGCCAGCAGGCCAACAAATAGATCATGATCGAGGAGAAAAATATCGTACTGACGTTGGGGCGCAGATCGACAAATGAACGGCTCAGCAGGATGCCGAAGGCCGCCGCTGCCGAAGCCCAGACCGGATGAACTCCCAGCACTCGCGCCGCCCAATAAGCAAATAACGCCGTCAAAATCGCCTGGAGAAATTTATAAACAACGATCAGGTTTTCACCCCGGGAGGCTACGTTGTCGCGTTCGAAGTCGTCCTTATAGTCACCCTTGACCCAGGCTGATTTCATAACGTAAAAGAGGGTATGGGTGAGCCAGTTCTGATTGACCCAGCCGAACTCTTTTTTGTCGCCGGGAATATAGTCTCGTGAGGTGGCGCTGTAGGGATCTTTTTTGGTGATGTGAACGCCGAACTTATCCAGCAGGCGCATCTGCCAGGTACGGCCCGGATCATTTTGAGGCCAAGGGCCTCTTTGGAATCGACCACACTCCATGGCCACCCAGGTGTCACCGCCTCCCACGGGCTTGTCCGCACTATGCAGGGCTGCGGCGATAACCAGTAATACGCAGCCGATCCAGACCCAGCGGGGCAGCTTATTTTCTTCGACAGACAGCTCTGTGGGTTCCATGCTGATTCCTAACTTTGTTTTTGTGCCGATAGAACAATATTTTGTCGATGATTGCTTATTTATATTACTTCGTCATTTAGGGCAGAAAGTTCTTTATATTTTGCAATTTTGCCGGCAGATATTTCTTCACCACATAGTCCAGCCCGTGTTTGGCCAACGCCTGCTGTTCCACCCTTACCCCCATCTTGATCATCTGATTGATAGCGTTCTGCCAGGGCTTGTGATGCTGTACAAAAGGATCATTCTTTATGGCGTCTTTGGCCCGCTTCACATCGACGGCGGTAAGAGCGTGCGTGGGCATTTTATGATCGATAATATCCTGCGGTGTGACGCCTAGAAACTTGGCCTGGGGAACACAGAAAAATTCGTTCAGATGGGCGGCATTTCCCGATCCGACTTTCAACGTCCGGTAGATGTTAAAATATCCATACGGATCACCATCGACAAAGGCGTACACCGGAATTTTGAGCTTATCGCTGAGCCGGCGAATAAAGCGTCGGCAGGCCCGGGTGGGTACGCCGCTCATACTGATTAAAATGCAGTTGGCCTTGTCCCAGTAACCATAATTTTGCAGGCGCTGAAACATGCCGCCGGTCTCGATCGCCAATATAAATTTGGCCCGGCTGCGAAAATCAAGATGCTCCACGTCGATGGGTATTGAATAAGCACCCGAGCCAAAACGCGTACAATCTATTTCCAACTTTTTGCCCCGGCTGTCCTTGTCGATGACCACGAGACGGCCGGCGATGTCGCCGCCTTTTTCCTCCGGCACAAAACGGAGGTGTTCCCGAATCACTCGAAACATCGCCTCGATATCCTCCATGACCGTGTCCGATTCGGGTTGTTCCTTGAAGGCGGCCTCGGCCCAGTTTTTGCTGATATAGTAGGCCTCCCTTTTGGTAGCGATGTCATTGTGTTCAATCAGCTCTTTACTCAGCGACATCATCTTGAGCGTCTGGGCGAAAGTCTTTACCGTGTTGACGGTCAGGGTTCGTTCCTTGACGTTGTCTTTTAATTCGAAATATCCTTTTTTCAATCCATAGGTTACATTGGACAGGCTGCGCACAGGAATCTTCATGTTGGGCTTGCGTTTTTTGTTGATTTTCTCATACACATCCCGGGCGCTATCTTCGATCTTATTCAACACATTAACTTGTCGTCGTGCCATTATTGAATCCCTTCAATAGACATAAGCCTTTTAACTATTTTTTTGTTTTTTTCAACCAGTCCTCGACGTTCCGCGCTAGAATTTCCACCCGCCTTTTCCGCATGATGTGATCTTTGATCTGGCTGGGTACTTTAAGTTTTAGCAGCGCCTTCTCGGCACGTTCCCAGAGCTTGTCTTCCTTTGGTCCGTCTTTGGCCAGATACAATTCCGTTACCAGTTCCTGCAGTTTCTGAAGCATAATGGCGTCAAGGTTCTTATAATAGCGGTCGATGACACCCTGTTGATACTTGCTGTATTCTTTATCGCCCATATATTTTGGCTTCCTCTTTTCTCCTTATCCTCTGCTTCTGTTTTTATCGGCTCTATAGCTTATATTTGCCGCGATATAAATCAGCCGGATATTTTTCCTCGTTGCGTTTCATTTTATCAAAGAATGCTTCGCTCAGATCGATCTTAAGGGTGTGAGCCAACATGAGCAGATAATTTAATACGTCGGCCATTTCGTCCTGCACCCCGGAAAGTTCCTGCTCGTCTTGACACACCTCAATCGCCTGGCGGGGATCAACCCAGAGAAAATGCTCCATGAGTTCAGCCGCTTCTATGGCCAGGCCCATCGAGAGATTCTTGGGGTCGTGAAACTGCTGCCAGTCGCGCCGCTTTTCAAAATCGGCTACGCAATCGATCAGGTCCCGGATGGTGGTTTTTTCGTCTGCCATTGCTTAACTCATTTTATGTTTTTATTTTGTCTTTTGATCCGGTTCTGTTTTTGCGGGCTGCAATAATAATTTGTCTTCCATCTTGGTATTATCGACGGTAAATAACTGGAGCCAATCCAAAATGGTTGGATATACCTCTTCCCGCGCGTGTTTGCCGACAAAAATGTCGTTATGCCCGTAATCAGCCCGGTAGGAATTTACCCGGCCGAAAAGTCCGAACTGTTTCTGTCCGGAAGCCACCTGCCTATAACTGTAGCGGACCGCGCCGACCGTGGCCATGTTGTCCAGGGTGCCTACCATGAAATAGGTTGGTGTTTTTACCTGGGATAAGCCGGCGGTATAGTCGATACTGCCGTCCAGTGATTGAAAACGTTCAGTTTGCACCAATTTCAAAAACTGCTTTAATTCACTGGGAGAGATTTCCTCTTCGGCCCGGCGAAACAAATCGCGCAAAACTCCACCGTCCATATTCTCATTGTTATACAATAGTTTGTTCCGGGGCGTATTGATGTTCCCGAATATCACCCCCCAGGTGGCCGGGGCACTGCTGCCGACGATGTGCGAGCCGACTTTAAGGGCCAATTGAATATCCTGCAGAAATTCCATCGGCTCACTCAGGGGATGAAACATGGCCATGGGAACTCCCGCCGCCACAAAACTTTTAATCCCTGATTCTTCCTCGCTTGGATGCTGCTCTAAATAGGAGAACATAATCATTCCCCCCATGGAATGGCCGATCCAGTGCACATGTTTGTGCTGGGTTTGGCTTTGCACAAATTTTATTGCGGCGGGCACATCATAACGGATGTGATCATCCACCGACCAGTCCAGCATTTTCAGGTCCCGGATGCGCTTCTGAATGGTGAGCAGCGACTCAGGGTCCAGGTTGAAGTGTACCAGTTTCCGAATGGAGCTGTTCAGGGGTTGACTGCTCGGCGCCGCCCCGCGCAGTGACAAAGACCAGACATCATAACCCGCCCGGGCCAGGTACATGGCCAGGGAAACATCATCCCGCAAATCCCAGAAGAGCAGATTATAGCTGAGCCCGTGACAGAGGATGACCGGGTCCTTATCGGGTGACGGATTAGCCGAGCGATACCTTCGCAGGGCCAACAGAATATTATCATCTGTATAAGTGTAATAATATTTTTTGGTAACCTTGGCCGGCTCACAACCGCCCGCCAGGATAGCCGCCATGAAAACGGCTGTACTCGACCATAGTAAAATCTTTGTCTTGTAGGGCATTTGCTTAATACCTGATCCTGCCGCCTACCCCCGCCGGGGGCCATTGTCCCGCTATTAGGCTGGGAATTTCCTGCCGCTGAGTTTTTCAAACGCTTCCAGATAACGCTGGCGGGTGCCCGCTATAACTTCCGGAGGTAATACCGGTCCGGGAGGTCGTTTGTTGAATTTGATACTCTCCAGGTAATTGCGTACGAATTGCTTGTCATAACTTTCCTGGTCGCGGCCCGGTTCATATTTATCCGCCGGCCAAAAACGCGACGAATCCGGCGTGAGCGCCTCGTCCACCAGGATGATTTCGCCGTTATCCAGTTTGCCCCACTCGAATTTGGTGTCGGCCAGGATAATGCCCCGCTTGCCGGCGTAGTCGGCGGCCTTGAGATAGATTTCGATACTCTTATCGCGCACATAGGCAGCCGCTTCTGAGCCGATGATATCCGCTGCCCGGTCAAAGCTGATATTTTCATCATGCTCACCCTGCTGGGCCTTGGTGGCGGGGGTGAAGATGGGCTCACTCAGTTTGTCGCACTGGCGATAACCTTCGGAGAGGTTATGTCCGCATACCGTTTTACTTTCCTGATACTCTTTCCAGCCCGATCCGGCTAAATAGCCGCGGACCACACACTCGACCGGCAGGACGTCGGCTTTTTTTACCAGCATACTGCGCTGCTCGAGTTGGTCCGGCTGATTACAGAAGGGAGCACCGAAATCTTTCACCTCCGAGCTGATCAGATGATTTTGCACACTATCGCCCAGCCAGTCGAACCAGAACAACGATAACTGGGTTAAGAGTTTTCCCTTATCCGTTATGCCGTTGGCCATGATGACGTCGAACGCACTGATGCGATCTGTCGCCACTATCAGCAGCTTATCTCCCAGATCATAAATATCGCGTACTTTTCCCCGTTTTGGATTTTGTCCGGCAAATTCCGTCTTTAAGACTGCTTGGCTATTTAGCTTCGCTTCCACTGCTAATCCCTTCGCTTTGTGTTTCTCTTTGGGTCTTTGTACCCACATATACCATCAAAGCCCGCGGACACTTGCCCTGAGCCTTATCACGTTCTTCCTGAGAGCCGTATTTTTCGTAATCGATCACGGCCAGACTCTGCTGCATCTGGAACATGGTGGGCACCTGTTTGGCACACAGCCCGCATCCCACACAGCCCACCTTGCAATAACCGCGCACTTCCTTGGCCTTGTCCCGCGTAGAGCAGGCGATAACCAGCAGCGGATCTTCCTGCATGGGCCTAAGTTCGATCAACTCTCTCGGACATGCCTTCACGCATGCCCCACAGCCGACGCACTTTTCGTAATCCACCCCCGCCAAACCGTCGATAACATGGATGGCGTCGAACTCACACGCCTTTTGACAATCACCGTAGCCCATACAGCCGTAGGGACAACCTATTACGCTCGTTATCATCTGTGCTTCCCGGCAGGATGCTACTCCGTGATAACTGGTCGAGTTGATTTTGTCTTTTGTTCCGGCTGAGCAGCGCACTACCGCCCGTACCGGTGCCGAAGCAGCCGCCTCGATTCCCAGGATAGCGGCAATCGCTTGTACTGTTGCTTCTCCGCCGGGCCCGCACTTACCCATGAGACCATGATCTTTGGCTACCGCCTCGGCATAGGCGCTGCACCCGGCCAGGCCGCACCCTCCGCAGTTGGCTCCCGGCAGGGCATTGAGGATCGCCTCAACCTTTGGGTCCTGTTCGACCTTCAGCTTGGCATTGGCTATGGTCAGGATCAAGACGAATACGAATCCCATGGCTAGCAGGGTAAGTCCCGCCCATGCCATCGAATTTATGCTTAGCTGTGCCAAAATATATTCAGTTGCGATCAACTCAAACCCTCAATTAACAAACGTTACCAATTTTCCTCATTTACCTGTTTACTCGTTTACCCGTTTACCCGTTTACTTGTTTACCCCTTAATCATTCCCGAAAAGCCCATAAACGCCAACGTCATAATCGCTGCGGTAATCAGCGTTATCCCCACCCCGCGCAGGGCCTTGGGCACATCCGCCCATTCCAGGTTTTCCCGAATCCCGCCCATTATGCAGATCACCAGAGTAAAGCCCAGCCCCCCTGCGAAACTTGCCACCAGCGCCTGCAGAAAACGCAAATGCCACAGATCGATAAACAGGCACGTCCCCAGGATCGCGCAGTTGGTGGTAATTAAAGGCAGGAATATCCCGAAACTCTCATACAACGGCGGGAAAAATTTCCTGATATACATCTCCACTAGCTGCACCATGCTCGCAATCACCATGATAAAGGCGATATATTTGAGGTAATCCATCCCAATACTTTGCAGGATAAGGTTGTTGATCATCCAGGTCAGGGTGCCGCTGATGGTCATCACGAAGGTTACCGCGCAGCCCATCCCAAAGGCCATATCCACCCGCCGCGAAACTCCCAGATAAGGACATATCCCCAGGAATTTCGTCAGCACCAGATTATTAATCAGGGCCATCGAAATGAACACAACCAGTAAACTTGTTTCCGAAGTCATTTATTATTTTCTTCTAAATTTATTTTCTTTACCTTATTCTCACCACTCACCACTAATTTTTCTTTTACTCACCACTGACAACTGACCACTCACAACTGCTTTCACTTCTTCCTGAAAAAATGATTGCTCAATCCCAGCAGTATCCCCAGCGTCAGAAACGCACCGGCCGGCAGTTTCATCACGTTCCAGTTGAAGCCTTGCTCAACGTACGTCCCCGGCAGAATCATTATTCCAAACAAAGAACCGTCCGCCAATATTTCCCGCACAGTGGCCAACAACAGCAGTCCGAAGGTAAAGCCTATTCCCATTCCCAGCGCATCAAAGAAGCTGGTTACGACCGGTTTGCGACTGCCGCAGGCCTCGGCCCGGCCGATGATCAGGCAGTTTACAATAATCAGGGGCACATAGGGCCCCAGCTTTTCGCTCATCTCCGGCACAAACGCCTGCAACAGCAAATCGGCGATGGTTACAAACGTGGCAATCGTCAGCGTAAACATCAGAATACGCAAATGCCCAGTCAGCAGCTTGCGCATCAATGAGACCACCGTATTGGAACACACCAGTACAAACGTTGTGGCCACACCCATCGTCAGCGCCGGTTTCATCTGGGCCGTCACCGCCAGCACCGGGCACATACCCAGCATCTGCCGAAAGATCGCGTTTTCTTCCCACAAGCCTCTGATAAAATGCGTCAAGGCTTCCGGCCTGCCTGCCTTTTTGATTTCCAGTTTTTCTTCTGTAGCCATAATTCTTTTTATTGGTTTTTGTTGTACTTTACGTTTATTTATTGCTGATGATATTTTTCATTTCTAAAACAGCGTCATTGACAATTTTGGTTACCGCATCTGAGCTGATAGTCGCTCCGGTGATGGCCACTATCTCCCGGTCAACCTTACTTCGATCTCCGGTCTTTATTACCGTCAGTTTCTCTTTCACCGGACAGTCTGTAAACTGACCCTTAAAGGGTGCATCTTTTATTTTGTCGCCGAATCCCGGTGTCTCGTTGCTTTTCAGCACCGCTATCCCCAGCAGCTTATCCAGCTTTGCATCCAGCGTTATCAGCAACACGATCTTATCCGCGAATCCGCCCCCGTCAGCCTGCATCGCATAGCCTACCGTCTTTCCCTGCTCGTCCAGGCCGACACGATACATAACTTTTCCGCTCTCATCCTTGACTTCTTTGAAGCTCGCTGCACCTGTCAGCAGGTTCTTCAATTCACCCTCAAGTTTTTTTCGAGCGTTATCGGCGATACGCTGTTTGAGCGCTCCATGCACCCCCGCCACCAGCAGCCCAAACACCAGTGCCGCCACCATCACCAGCCAGGTTTGTTTCAGGAATTTACTTAGCACTAACATGTCCTCCCAAAGGCTTTGTACGCGTCCAGCGGTCCAATAGTGGTGTCATCGCGTTCATCAGCAGCACCGCATACATCACACCTTCCGGATAGCCGCCCACCAGCCTGATCATCATTATCATTGCCCCCACTCCGACCCCGAATATAATCCTGCCCAGTTTTGTTAAGGGACACGTCACCGGGTCCGTCGCGATAAAGAACGCACACATCATCAGCCCGCCTCCGAACAGATGAACCAGCGGATGGGCATAAACTTCGGGGTTGGCCCACCAGGCGATTGTTGCGATGATCCCCGCCGTTGCCAATACCGCCAGCGGAATGTGATACGTTATCGTTTTTCGTAAAAGTAAGAACACCCCACCGATCAGCCAAAATACCGCCGACGTCTCGCCCAGCGATCCGCTGGTCTGGCCAAAGAACATCGGCTTGAACATCTGGTTCACCTGGTTGGGCGTGGCCTTTTTAAGTTTGTCTGCATTGGCTGCGTCTTTAATCGGCTGCTTCGCCAGCGCCAGTGGTGTCGGCCCGGTCACAGCCGCTACTTCATTTTTAACTGCACCATTTTCCACCGCCGGATTGTTTTGCATCGTAACCGGTGCCGTCCAGGTTGTCATCCACAGCCCGAAACACCCCATCAGAAACGCTCTTCCCACCATCGCCGGGTTGAAAATATTACTGCCCAGCCCACCGAACAACATTTTTGCCACCACGATCGCCGCCACCGTACCAATTACTGCCATCCACACCGGTAGTTCCGGCGGCAAAGACAATCCCAGAATCAGAGCCGTTATTAGAGCGCTGCCGTCGGTAATGGTCTGCTCCTTTTTTCGCACTACGTTGCATAACCATTCAGCCAACAGTGCCGAGCAGACACACGCCGCCAATATCAGCCCCGCTCCCGTACGGAAGTAGTACAGCGCCGCCCCCACTGCCGGCAGCATTCCGAACACCACTTCATACATAATCCGTTTACTGCTGGCAGGCTCTATCAGATGCGGGCTCGATGACACCAGCAATATCTTTTGTTCTTTGTCGTTTTGTTCCGTCTTCGCCATCTATTTTATTTGTTAACTTTTGTTAAATTAATTTTGTGCCTTTTGTGCTTTTTGTGGCTATTAAACCGTGGTTCATTTTCTCTTTGCCGCCTGTACCGCCGCCTTACCCGAACGCATATATTGCAACAGTGGTATTTGTGACGGACATATATATCCACAGCAGCCGCATTCGATACAGGCCATCAGATCATATCTCTGCGCCGTCTCCAGGTCGCCCGCCTTGACTGCGTGAGCTATCTTGGTCGGAACTAATTTCAGCGGACAATGATCCACACACCGGCTGCAGCGTATGCACGCCGTCTCCGGCTCCCGGCACACTTCCGCCCGGCTCATCACCGTAATTCCGCTGGTACCCTTCATGATTGGTACGTTCAGATGCCCGGTGGAAGGTCCCATCATCGGCCCACCCAGCAGCACTTTCTCGGCATCCTCTGTAAGTCCGCCCGCCTGTTCGATCAACTCTGCCAACATCATCCCCACTGGTACCAGGTAGTTACCCGGTTCTGTAATTCCTCTGCCGGTCAGGGTTACGATACGTTCGGTCAGAGGCCTCTCTTCTGCGCAAGCCCAGCTTATAGCCGATGCCGTACTCACATTGACCACTACCACCCCAACATCCAGGGGCAAACCCCCTGTAGGTACAACCCTGCCCAGTACGGCGTTTATAAGTTGTCTTTCACCACCTTGCGGATATTTGGTTTTACAGATAGCAAGTTGGATATTATCTAATTGCCTGATTTCCATCAGGATGGTACTGATGGCATCGGGCTTGTTATCTTCTATTGCGATTATCCCTTGCCTGGCCCCAGCGGCCCGCATTGCCAGTTGCAAACCAGCCACAATTGGTTTGGGTGCTTCCAGCATCAACCGATAATCACTGGTCAAATACGGCTCACACTCACAGCCGTTGAGGATAACTGTATCGACCGGTTTGTTTTCATTGCGAACCAGTTTGACCGCCGTCGGAAAGGCTGCTCCTCCCATCCCCACAATTCCCGCTTTGCGAATGGTCCTGATGATCTCTTCCGGTTCGAGTTTGTCAATTTTTTCCGCGAATCCTTCCGGCAGTTCCTGCCATTCATTGTCAGCAGACTGCTCGTCCCCAACCTTAATAACTACGCTGAGAACTTTTCGACCACTTGGGTGCGGCTGCGGTGATATCTCTTTGACTGTTCCATTGACAGGGCTATGCACCGGGGCCGAAACGAAGGCGTCAGAGCTACCGATCTCCTGTTGTGACTTGACTTCCTGTTTTGCTTCCACAGTTGGCTTACATGGTGCCCCCAAATGCTGAGACATCGGCACTACTACAGTGGCACCACTTGCCGGCTGAACACGCCTGACGGGCATATTTTCGGCGATTTCCTTATGCTCGGCCGGATGTACTCCCCGGGAAAAACTGAATCTTCCTGCCACTTTTTTACTATCTTCGGCCGCTATCACCATGAAAACATACCAACTGCTATAATCGTTATTTCTTTATTTGCAATTACTTATGAAAACAATTGGTGGATTTAATATTATATATATATAAGGTATCCATCAATATTCGGTAATTAAAACCGCATTGGGCTAATATGCCCAAGGCAAGACAAACACTAAAATAGGCAAATTAGTATTTTAATCGCCTCAAAGCAATAAAAAACTTTTCAAACGTCAAAATCGTCTTATCTTAATATAAATACCAACCGGTCGGTCCTGTTCTTTGGGAATAATTTTTCCCAATACACCTCATTGGTACAAAATAATCTTGCCTATCAGTCTTGTAATCGTTAGTAATTGTGTCGTCCCATAATAAACCTAAAATTAGTATAGAATCCTGTTATTTATGGCTATTTTAATCGGTATTGACGAAGCTGGTTACGGTCCGATCCTGGGCCCGCTGGTGGTCTCGGCTGCCATTTTTGAGCTGCCTGAGCATATGCTAAGCAGCTCGTTGTGGGATATTCTTCGTAAAAGTGTATGCAAACATCGCTCCGGCAGTCTTGGTCGGGTAGTTGTCAACGACAGCAAGAAGCTTATTAATAAACGCGGTGATTACCGTGCTCTCCAGCGTGGGGTGCTTGCTTTTTTGGCAACTGCCGACGAACCACCTCAGATTCAAACCCTGCATCAGCTTCTGGAACTGCTCGCCGTCCCCCAGGCCCAGACAATTAATGATCTCGCAGAATATCCCTGGTACAAAAACGCCGCCGATAGGCCTATCAATAATGACGACGATGATATAGAAACTGCCTCCCATGCCCTCTCTCACGATATGCTTGCTAATAATATTGAATTCCGCCGAATATGGTCCTGCCCCTTGGCTGCCGGCCATTTCAATCGTCTGGTAGATGTTGTGAAAAACAAGGCTGATGTTTCATTTTCCCTGGTATGCCAAATTATATATCAGGCCTATCGAATCTACGGCTCGGATAATTTACAGATCGTGATCGACAAACAGAGCGGCCGACAACACTATCGCAAACCGCTGCAGAAAATGTTCCCGGAGATGCAGTTAAAAATTATTACCGAAGACCCCTACCTCAGCAGTTATCAGCTCAGCGATTCGAACAGCTCAACTTCTCTGAAGATTCATTTCCTGCAAAAAGGCGAACAACGGCAGTTGCCCATCGCCTTGGCCTCCATGGCCAGTAAGTATATCCGCGAACTGTTCATGGAAATGCTCAACGCCTACTTCCGCGGTCATTGCCCCGAAATTACCCCAACCGCCGGCTACTATCAGGACGGCCGCCGCTTCCTCAACGACCTTGAAGTCCACCAATTCCCCTCTCATCTGGTCCCCCAGCACCTCCTCGTCCGCTCACGATAAATAAATTGGAATCCGCTTGCCCGCCGTAGCCTTGGCGAAGGCGGGATACCCGAAACCCGAAACCCGAAACCCGATACCCGAAACCCGAAACCCGAAACCCGATACCCGAAACCCGATACCCGATACCCGAAACCCGATACCCGAGACCCGAGACCCTATTTTAATAGGCTCACAACTTCAGCCCGGCTCCGGGCGTCACTACGGAACACGCCCAGCATCGCCGAAGTTACCATCACACTGCCCGGCTTTTTTACACCTCTGACTGTCATGCAGGTATGCGTAGCCTCCAGCACCACTGCCACCCCGCGGGCATCCATCTCGCGCATGAGAAACTCGGCTATTTCCGTCGTCATCCGCTCCTGCATTTGGGGCTTCTGCGAAAACGACCCTACAATCCGTGCCAGCTTGCTCACCCCGATCACCTTACCCCGCGGCAGATAACCGATATGCGCCTTTCCCATAAACGGCAGCAGATGGTGTTCACACATACTGTTAAACGGTATATCTTTCAGCAGGACGATCTCGTCGTAGTGTTCGGTGAACACATGTTCCACATGCTTGCGCGGATCGTCATGCAGGCCTGCAAAAAGCTCCTCATACATCCGCGCCACCCGCCCCGGCGTCCCTTTGAGTCCCTCACGCTGCGGATCCTCATTGATGGCTTCCAGAATCTCCTTTACCGCATTTTCAATCCGCTTGGTATCTATTTGCTTCTTACTTTTCATCTTCATTTACCTGTACTTCGGTTTGTGAGCTATTTCAAACTTCTCAAATATTCCAATACCAGCCGCACTGCAAAACCCGTAGCTCCGCCGCTGCGGTAGGGCTTTTCGGTCTCCGTATCGGCCACCGCGGCTATATCGATATGGGCCCAGGGAACTTTGTTCACAAACTCACCCAGAAATGCCGCCGCCGTACAGGCCCCGCCGCCTCTGCCCCCAACATTTTTCAGATCCGCCATCTTGCTTTTCATCTGCTCCAGGTATTCCTCTCCTGAGGGCATGCCCCAGACAGCCTCCCCGCTCATTTGTGCCGCCTTTTCGATTTTATTTCGCAGCGAATCATTATTACTAAATAGTCCTGCCTTGTGTTCCCCCAGCGCGATTACGCACGCCCCCGTCAGCGTTGCCATATCTACGATTGACTTGGGTTTCATCTTCGCCGCATAGGCCAGCGCATCGCACAGAATCATCCGCCCTTCGGCATCGGTGTTTTGCACTTCAACTGTTTTACCGCTGTAGGTCCGCACAATATCTCCCGGCCGATAGCTGCTCTGGCTGGGCATATTCTCCGCCGCTGGAATCAGTCCTACTATGTGCAGGGGCAGTTTCATGTCCGCCGCCCCCGTCAAAATCCCCAACACCGCACACCCACCGCACTTATCATATTTCATCGTCTCCATATTCGCCGAGGGCTTGATACTTATTCCCCCGCTATCAAACGTAATGGCCTTGCCTACCACCACCGCATCCGGTTCCTTCGAGCTGCTTCTGCCTTTGTATTCCAACACGATCAGACGTGATTTATTAACCGAGCCTCCCCCCACCGCCAATATTGCATTCATTTTCATCTCAGCTAGTTGCCTATCATTGAAAACCTTGCACTTCAAGCCGAATCCCCGAGCCAGTTTCTGCGCTTCCCGTCCCAGCGTCGCCGGATTTATTTCATTGCCCGGCTTATTTGCTACCATGCGGGTTCGGTTTTGTCCTTCGGCCATAGCTATCCCGACTTTGCGCCCGCGATTCAATTTTTGTACCGCCGCCGCCCGGCTCTCTACCAGTACCACCCGCAGCGCCGCCGAACTTTTCCCATCTTTTTTCGTAGGCATATAATCCTGATACGAATATCTACCCGCGATGACTCCTTCCGCCATCGCCTGCCCCACCTGTTCCATATCCAGTTTATTACCTGCTATGGTATGCAGGGCTAATCCCATCCGCGCTGCTGCCAGTTTATCTGCTGCCCTGGCTGCCGTCCCCGCTGCCTGACGTATGGTATTTAAGGTAACCTTGTTTTTATCTCCCAGGCCCACCAGCATAATCCGCCTACAGCCAAGCTTCCCACCCGGATACAACACGGCCGTTTCATTTGCCTTCCCCTTAAAGTCACCCAGTTTCAACACCCCACTAAGTGCCCCTTCCGCCTTCTTGTCCAGCTCCGCGTATTCCGTGGGTACTCGCTTGGTCCCCTCAAACAGTCCCACCACCAAAATATCGCCTTTGTATTGATGCAAACCGCTCCGTTCTGTGGTAACTATAGTTCTTTTTACCTGTCCGGCCATTTAGCACACTCCTTTCAACTTGCCGTTTTTTCACAAATATAGATGCTACATCAAAAGTCCTGAACCCCCCCCAAAAACACAGCCAAATCTCCAAAATCGAAGGGGCAAAGGACTCTTGACGCTGGCGTCGATAATATAACGCCTCCTTAACCTTTTTTAAAGCATATTAAACTTGGTTTCCTTTTGAGATTTTGCGTTGAAGTTTTCGTTCTCAGCCTACGTCCAATAATTTCTTTTGGAGCTTCCAATATCTTCATTAATTCAATCTTGCAAGTCCTTTACAGCATTGTCATTGACGATTTTTTATCTTTGGTGATTTTTTATCGCCCAGCGGCTTTACCACACCTTTCTTCCGGCCGATATGATCGATGCCAAACCTGAAAGAAAGGAATGAATTATGATGCCGACATCTTCTTCTGAGCAAACAACAACAAAACGCGACCCCCACGAGTTACTGCAGATTTTCGAATCGGCGGAAGATTTACCCACTCTGCCCGAGGTAGCCGTTCGCCTGCAAAGGGCTGTGGACGATCAGGACACCGGTGCCAAAGACGTCGCCGCCATTATCGAAGACGACCCCGCCATTGCCACCCGTGTCCTCAAGATGGTCAACTCGGTTTTTTATGCACCCGCTCGCGGCAAGGAAATCACCGAGCTCCAGCCTGCCATCGCTCGCTTGGGTTTTGTTACCGTTACCAACATTGCCCTGAGCACCAGTATCTTCCGGGCTTTTTCGCGTAATCAGAAACCCGCCTTTGATCGGCGTGAGTTCTGGCGTCATTGTATCACTGTTGGGATTACCACCAAGGTTTTGCACGATTATTGTCCCGTCAAGGTTGAGCAGCGCATAACTCCCGACGTGGCCCATCTCAGTGGCATTGTGCACGACATGGGTAAAATACTTTTCGAACGCTATGCCAATCCTGAGTTCCATCTCGCCCTCGATAGTGCCAAGGCCGCTGAGATTCCCGCCCTAAAGGAGGAGGCTCGTTTTATTGGCATGGGACACGATCAGGCTGGTGCCTGGTTGGCTCAAAAGTGGAATCTCGGCCGTGACATCCAGGCCGTCATTCGCTGGCACCACGATCCTTTGTCTTGTGATGACGAAAATTTACACACCCTGGTCAAGCTTGTTCATTTGGCTGACTATATCTGTAACTACCAGAACTTAGGTGACAGCGGCAATCCCAGCCCCACCTACGACCAGCGGGTCCAGCAGGATTTGGATTTCACCCCGGACCGCATTGGTGAAATCATGGAGATTGTCGAGGCCGAGGCCGCCAAGTCCGAGATCCTGCTCTCGTTGACTGAATAATATTACAAAGTGCCTTCCCTCGCCGTGGCTTTAAAACGAATGTTTTCCAGAGGGGAGAAACATATAGGGGTGAGAGCATCACAGTTCTCGCCCCATTTTTGTGCGCCTGCATACGCCCTTGTGCAATCCTTCCCATCTCTTTATAATTTACTCTTAAGGCCCGTAAATGGTACCCTTTACCAGGATTTTGGGAGTTATTGTTAATTACTATTTGGGACTTGCTCACAGGGATTTTTTAAATGGTGCTTCGCATTCTGGAAATATTTAAGGTCAGATCGACCGGATTTTGGTCTAAGTATCGCTGGTATTTCCTTATCTGTGTCTTGGCTTTACTGTGTGATACTGTAAGTACCATCTATTTCATGTCTTCTCACGGTCCCGACGGTTATAAGTTGGAGTTTCATCCCCTTTTCCGCTTGGCCGCCAAATTATGCGGACCGGTTATTGGCCCCTTATTGGGTTTTCTGGGCAAGGTCTTTGCTGCTCTTTTAGTGGGAATCTATTTACGCAAATGGTCTCGCTGGTTTTTCCTTACCGTCATTATTCTTTCTTTCTGGGCCGCCTGGTATAACATCTGGGGCATAAAGCTCGGCTACTATCCCAACATCTTCAATCTGCTCCCCTGGCTCTAATTGCTATTTCATATTCCGTATTTATCTCCTTATCTCCTTATCTCCTTATCTCCTATCCATTATTTAGCACCCAGGCTACGTCCTGGGTGGTCTTCTGTATTGATTACCGACCACGTTCTGGGGGGTCTTCTGTTTTGATTGCCTGCGCTGAGCTTGTCGAATCTTCCACGTTCTGGGTGGCATGCTTTAACGAGTTTATGCGCACCATAACCGAGTTTAAGCATGGTTGATATCACAACACTTAAAAATAAACCGCTCTAGACATGAATAAAAGATCGTGCTTGCTGGAATGTCGCTTTTGGGTATAATGACAGCATATGAAAGGATCGCTAGTACACTTGCCGGAGTACGTCAAAAATCTACACGAAGTGACAGAAAGGATATGTAAATAAAAGATGGACAACTGAAGCGACCCGTCCTCCGAAGCCCCCAAGGGGCGTAGGACGGAAGCGTAAGTCCGCCGTAGGTTTTTTGTCGCCCCGTAGCCTTGGCAAAGGGAGAACCGAAGGCGGAACAGAAACGAGTTGTGAAACTAAAATGGAATCATTTACTTAACTACTGATGACGCGTATTAACAGATAGGTTATTGGCTAATCAAGTATTTTATGGTATTATGACAAGTTGGTATGTGAGCAAAGTTTATCTATATAGTTGTTTGTTGACGATAAAAGACAGGTTCAACTTGCTGACAATAGAATCCATATTTAGAGGAGTTTAACAGCCATAAGTAATAGTACTATAACAACCCGTAGGTTACGTTCATATCTAGGTAAGTGCGGCTACAGCAATGATTTGATATGTGAAGATTATATTTACTCAGGCCGTTCAGGCTGTGAGCATAATGTGCCAATTGCAGGCTTTGCGTATCCATCACATGACGCCAGAGATGCATGCATTGCTGCGATAGACAGAGACTTATTGGAAGAGCCGACATTTGAAAGTATGGCAAATGAGTGTCGTAATATAGGCGCTCCTGTGCTGTTTATTTGTTGCAAAAAAGAACTTCAATGGTGGGCGCTTAAGAGTAGTGGCGTTGTGCGAGAAGATACAATTCCTGCTGCTAAAGTTTCAAATTTCTTTATTAAACATAAGGAAGATTTTTCTCCCGAAAGTATTTATCGAGCCAAAAATCTCAGTCGTGTTCATTCTAAATACCAGCTTAACTTTGTAGACAAAGGCTTGATGCCGGTACTTGAACACGAAATGGGAGAGAGGTTAGCAGATTTAGTAAAGAATACACTTCGAACCCTTGATGAAAAACTCGGCATCCCTCAGCTAGATACCCAGTTAAATCGATGGATGTTTCAGAGCGTTTTCTGGTTATTAGGTGCTAAGATACTTCAGGATAAATACGTCGATAGATTTATTAGGTTAAATCTGGAAGATGTGCCTGCGGTCTTGGAAAGAGTCAATAGACATTATGGCAAGAAAGACGGGTTGGCCTTTAGGACAAAACGTGAGCAACGCGCATTAGAAGCAGCTGCAAGCGTGGTCAAACAATTTTCCAGTTTGAGCAATATGACAATTGAATCGCTTGCTCACGTTTATGAGACTACCCTAATAGACAAAGAAACCAGAAAAGCATGGGGGATTCATGCAACACCTTCATATCTGGTTGATTATATTGTTTTGCAGCTTTCTGACTGGATAAAAGATATTCCGCAGGAAAACAGGCATGTGCTTGAGCCGACCTGCGGCCATGCTCCTTTTCTTACGTCCGCATTACGTTTACTAAGGGGAATGTACAAAGGAGACAAGGCGAAGTTGCATAAATATCTCAACAGCCATTTAGTGGGCGTAGAACAGGATTTGTTTGCAAGAGAGATTGCAAGATTGTCTTTGACTTTGGCTGATGTTCCAAATCCAAACGGCTGGCAGTTAAAAGAATGTGATGTGTTTGAGGGTGATATTCTCACAAAACTTGCAAAGAAATCAACCATCCTGTTATGCAATCCGCCCTTTGAGGGTTTCAGAGAAAAGAAAGCTAAGTATACCAAAAAAGGGAATCATTTAGAGTATGACAACAAAACGGCTGAGGTGCTATGGCGAACATTACCACATATGCCTGTCGATTCGGTATTTGGTGTAGTTGTACCTCGTGGTCTTTTGGAAAACAGAAACAGTGCTTCTCTGAGAGAATTATTAGTTAAGGACTTTGAACTGAGGGAAATATGTGTTCTGCCTGACAAGGTGTTTGAGTTTGGTGATATGGAATCAAGCATTATTTTGGGGCAAAGGCGTGTTTCTAAAAAGATTAGTAACATAACTAAATTTGTAAGGGTTAGAGAAAAAGATATAAATCTGTTTCAAGATTGCTACAAAGCGCCAACAGAAAATGTCCAGCAAAGCAGTTTTTTGTCTTCTGATAGATATAATTTTTATATCCCTGAACTTGGCGAGGTATGGGACTATTGCCAAAGATTTAACCGATTGGAAATGTTAGTGGATGTTGGAAAAACAGGGAAGGGATTGGAATATAAAAGTAAGTGCCCAAAGGGGAAAAAATACGACGACAAAAAACACTTACCTCCAAACGCAAAAACGAAAAGCAAGCACAGATTTAAAGGGTCAGTCAAAGGGTATGATAAAGCCGGTGGAAAAGTTAAGCTAACAGAAACACCAGAACTTATATGGATAAATGTTGATGATGAAACGTTACGGCGTGTTGGGCAAGGAAAGACAACTGGTAAGCCCAGAATCATACTTAACTCAGCTCCTGTTGGACGGGGTCCATGGCGATTGGAATCGCAAATTGATGATAGGGGCCGCGCAATTACCAGCAGTTTTATAGCAATTCAGCCAATATCGGACGGATGGTCACTTGAAGTCCTTTGGGCAGTATTGAATTCGCCCTTAGCCAATGCTTACATTTACTGTCACGCGAACAAGTGGCTTGTTGGAGTCAATAGAATATTAAAATTACCCATACCTAGCGTTAGCAGTAAGGATCTATGTCACTTACAGAATTTAGTTAAAGATTATTTTGCACTAGATGTTTCACAGGGTGAGATTATGCAACCGGAAGTTGCCCCCAAAGAGTTGGAGCGGCGAATGTTGGCTATTGATGCGGAAGTAATGCGACTATATGATTTGCCTCCGAAATTGGAATGGCAGCTATTGAATTTGTTTGACGGGTATAATCGTAAAGGTGTTGATTTTGATTTTTACCGTTATTACCCGGAAGGATTTGAGGCCTATATTCCTCTACACATATTCATATCGGAAAAATTTCAGAATTCGACGGTTGAAAATGTAAAAAAGTGGGTTGAGGAAAATAAAACTCCAGAAGTGATAGAAGCTTTTATAAAGGCCGAAGAGGATTTTACTGAGGAATAAATGGAAACGTATCTTTTTGACACCAATATATGGTCAAAATGGTTTAGGCAAGAGTCTGCCATAACAGAAAAATTGGCCCAAATTGATAAAACCTCAAAAGTTTTTCTATCTTCCGTTGTTTGGGGTGAAGCAATATATGGTGCCAAAGCAAAAAAGTCATTTGATTTTGAATCTTATAGTAAATTTATACATCATCGTTCTGAACCAATAATATTGCCAATTGACAGACATGTTTCTGATATTTACGGGGTGTTGAGAGCATCTCTTTTTGAAAAATATCTTAGAAAAGGGAAAAACAATAGACGGCCGGAGCAATTGATAGATCCAGTAACTGCAACTGAAATAGGAATTGATGAAAATGATTTATGGATAGTTGCACAAGCCGTTACACACAATTTAACTTTAGTAACAAATGATAGAATGAATAGGATTTTTACCGTGACTTCTAAAGAACTTAAATACGAGATATGGTAATAAATTTGTATGAAGCTTCAATTCTACGTAAATCAACGACGCCTATAAATTCAAGCAGTTGCAATAATATCCACGTTAATCCGCGTTGGTTGGATAACTATTGAATTTCTTATATGATTAATTTTGGAGTTACAGAACGGAAGATGCAAGAGCTCCAGCGGCGTATGCATAACTGCAATCTGCTTGAGAATGATATTGAAGAAGAATTCATTCGCAGCAGTGGCCCGGGCGGACAGAAAGTCAATAAAACCTCTACCTGTGTTCATTTAAAACATATTCCCAGCGGCCTGACAGTGAAGGTTCAAAAGGGCCGCAGCCAGCCACTGAACCGTTATTATGCGAGAAAGCAAATGTGTGAACTGCTGGAGAATAAATTACTTGGAAAAGAAAGCCCCCAAGCAAAAAAGATAGAAAAAATCAGGAAGCAGAAAGACAGAAGAAGGCGGAGAACCACCTGATATCCGCCTTGTTTGGACAAATCCGTCTAATGCCGGACGCTATGACGCATTGAAAACCGGCGGGAACAATAACATCTCTGTGTAAATCAGCGCTAATCCGTGTCGAATCAGCTCGTAGTGAGCCTGTCGAATCCGTCTGTGGTGAGCTTGTCGAAACCGCCTGTGGTGAGCTTGTCGAACCATGACCCACGCGTTTTCTGTCTCTCTCTTACCTGTTTACTCGTTTACCCATTTACTTGTCTACTCGTTTACTGCCTTCTTCGCCCCTTTGCGTGAAACATATTTTCTCGCCACTGACCACTCACA
>Ga0272442_10002132_pt1 | contig 29080 bp, 24 predicted proteins | sample SSMForm2O_FD_200262 | JGI IMG/M metagenome (GOLD analysis project Ga0272442, IMG submission 200262) | Marine sediment archaeal communities from Little Sippewissett salt marsh, Falmouth, MA, United States - SSM-Form-2O | ecosystem: Environmental > Aquatic > Marine > Wetlands > Sediment ...
GATGTCTCTTTGCAGGCGTAACCGAACATGAGTCCCTGGTCGCCGGCCCCCTGCTCCTTATGCAGGCCGGTGCCTTCGGTGACGCCCTGTGAAATATCCGGACTTTGATTGTCGATTGAAACCATGACGGCGCAATCACCACCATCGAAACCGATGGTCGGATCGTCGTAGCCGATTTCCTTGACGGTTTTTCTGACGACGCCCGGGATATCCACATATGCTTGCGTTGTGATTTCGCCGGCGACAACGACCAGGCCCGTCGTCACGAGTGTCTCACACGCCACCCGGCTCTTCGGATCCTGTGCGAGCATCGCATCGAGAATCGCATCGGAGATGTGGTCGGCCACCTTATCCGGATGCCCCATCGTCACAGACTCGCTGGTGAACAGATGCTTGTCGGGTTTCCTTGAATTCCGTATTACTTGTTTTGCCATTTGTTTTTCATCCTTCTACGAACCATCATTAATTGTCCAATCGTACCTCATGTACTCGACAGTATAGCTTCCCACCTCGAGAAACGAAGCATCCTGAGGGGAGACATAATTGCAGATAAAATTCAATATCGCTCGGGTGGCGGGCGGGTGGTCCTTAAACTTCCGGTCGATCGCATATTTCTCAGTAAACTCATTGCCGTACCAGGACATTTGAAACAGCGCCGATAAATGCACTTTTCGTTTGTTTCTATCTATGCTGAATGCGAGCGGACCGGATAGAAAGGTCCGAACCTGATCGCCTAATTGCTTATCGAGCCGACGCCCGGTGTAAGGCTCATTCCGCAACGGCGGACTCGACAGGCAAGCGTTCGTCAAAGCAAAGAACACCCGGGGATCGTCAAACTGTCCACGGAAGAACCGCCTGTCCACACTCGCAAAGGTAAATTCTTCATCCATCACAAGGAACTTATGCCGGGTGATCTCTTTTTCGATATGCCGGATGCTCCGCGGTCCCCAGTAAATGGAAAGAATCCGGGACGACGGTCGAATCGGATAATGGTCCGTCACAATTCTCAGCTTGTTCAAGTTGTACACGTTGATCCAAAAAGCGGTTTTGTCCTTCTCGGACCAGGCTCGATATACATTCGGATCGAGCGTGTCGAATTGTCTCAGCAAGGCCCGAAGATCGTGTCTTTTGCGCCTCAGTGCCGCATAATCGACCTTCCCAAGCTCATTGACATGGGTTTTGAGCATTTCGGCACATTCATTATGAAACGGTCCGGCCGACGCCGCATTCGGATCGTTCGGCTCGGCGATGTCGGCCTTGACGAGACTGCGACCGAAGACAATCACCGGCACGCTAAGTAACATTACATAAAAAACAAGCCCTCTGGCCATTTTCATATTCCGAATCGACAATCACAGAATCCTTGAACGGTAAAGACTACTTCGTATCGGTATAGCATAAGAAAATAACTCTCGAATGCAATCATTTGTTCGCCGGTTTTGCCGGATTTTTGATATCACGCGTCAGGGAAAAGGAAAAATATTGAAATTCCTTCTCCATGAGCTTATATACTAAGCGTCCGGGTCGAGCATGGTGGCCGGAAGGATCACAACCAGCATACGAAAGGAGTAAAGCCGTGGGAAGTTTTCAAGTATTAGACTGGGTGGCGATTGCCGCTTATTTCGGGATCATGCTCGCTATTGTCTGGTGGGTCGTTCTGCAAAAACAGAGAACGTCAACCGACTACTTCCTTGCGGGCCGGCACATGCCCTGGTTCGTCGTCGGGGCATCCATTTTCGCTTCAAACATCGGTTCCGAGCATATCGTCGGCCTGGCCGGACAAGGATCAACAAGCGGCGTGGGCATGGCCCACTGGGAACTGCACGCATGGTGCGTGGTCATGCTCTCCTGGATATTCGTTCCTTTCTATTACCGCTCGAAGGTCTTTACGATGCCGGAGTTTCTCGAGAAGCGGTTCAATTCGACCTCCCGCTGGATCTTGTCGATCGTTTCACTCATCGCGTATGTGTTCACGAAAGTCTCCGTCACGGTCTATGCGGGCGGCGTTGTGTTCAACGTGCTTCTTCCCGAGATTAACATACAAGTCACAGATAATTTTGCACTCGACGCCTTCTGGATCGGGGCGCTTTTAACCGTTACCCTGACAGGCCTCTACACGGTTCTCGGCGGTTTACGCGCCGTCGTTTACACCGATACCGTCCAGACGGCGATTCTGCTGATCGGTTCGTTTTTTATCACGTATTTCGGCCTGAGCAAACTTGGCGGTTGGGGCGAGCTGCAGGCGATTTGCCGGGAGAATGCGGCGAACTTCGACCTCTGGCGGCCCAACAGCGATCCGGATTTCCCGTGGCTCGGTATTCTCATTACCTCGCCGATCATCGGGATCTGGTACTGGTGTACGGATCAATACATCGTCCAGCGTGCCCTCTCGGCCAAAGATTTGCGAAACGCCCGGCGCGGGGCCCTTTGGGGCGCCTTCCTGAAGGTGTGGCCGGTATTGATCTTCGTCGTTCCCGGCCTGATCGGCTATGCCCTTCACCAAAAAGGTTTGATCACCATCCCGACCAAAATGACCAACGGCGAGGAAGTCCTCGACGGAGATCAGGTTTTCGCCGTGATGGTTAGCTCTTTATTGCCGGCCGGCCTGAGGGGTTTGGTTGTTGCGGGTCTGTTGGCGGCTCTGATGAGTTCTCTATCCTCTCTATTCAATTCCTGTGCATCGCTCTTTACTGTAGATATCTACGAAAAGATCAATCCAAGAGCTTCCGAACGGCATCTCGTCACGGTGGGCCGAATCGCAACGCTGGCCGTCGTAGGCATGGGGATTGTCTGGATCCCCGTGATGCAGCGGGTGTCCCAGGGGGGGCTTTATAAGTACCTTCAGGATACACAAAGCTATCTGGCGCCGCCCATCACGGCGGTCTTCCTTCTCGGTCTTTTCTTTAAGCGCATTAACGGCAAGGGCGCCGTCGCGGGCCTGTCCATCGGCTTTGTCGCGGGAATGTCCAAACTGCTTCTCCAGGCCCTCACGGGTGGCAGCGATCCCTACATCACATCGCCCGAATGGCTGGTCGATATCGGACAGTATAACTTTCTCTTCGCTTCCGGCTGGCTGCTCTTACTCAGCATTATAAGCATCGTTGGCGTCTCGCTTTTAACGGCTCCACCGAATTATGAAAAAATCGCCGATCTGACCTACGCCACGGCGACGCCCGAACAGAAGAAGGAATGTCGCGAAAGCTGGGGGCTCATGGAGGTCCTGATGACGGTCGCCATTTTAGGCCTGGTGCTCGGCTTGTATCTCTATTTCAGTTTCTGGCTAAGATAATCATCTCGACGAGGTGCAAGCTTTGAAAAATGAACAAAGGGTGGCAGCCTCAGGGAACGTGGCACGGCCATCCTGGCCGTGTATTCACGGGCTGGAAGCCCGTGCCACGCTTGGGGATAGCTTTTTGCTCACTATCCCCAAAGTCTGTGGCTTTGAGGCTGCCACCCGGTAATAGTTAAAATTTGTCTATCACGAGATAGCAGTATTGAGAAAGGAGGCTGTTTCATGCCTTATACAATTGGCTTGGATTACGGCACCAATTCGGTCAGGTGCCTGATCGTTGATGTCACGAACGGAGACGAACTGGCGACCGCGGTTTGGGACTATGAAACCGGCGAAGCCGGCATCATTCTCGATCCGTCCGACCATAACCTCGCAAGGCAGAATCCCGCCGACTACCTCAAAGGGATGAAAATCACGATTGGCCAGGCCATCGCCCAGGCTAGGGAAGCGGATAAACATTTCGACACAAACCAGATCATCGGTATCGGTGTGGATACGACCGGCTCGACGCCGATCCCGGTCGATAAAAACGGCACGCCGTTGAGCATATTGGATGAATTCAAGGATAATCCGAATGCCTGCGCCTGGCTATGGAAAGACCACACCGGTCACGCCGAAGCCGCCGAGATTACCCAATTAGCCGAGAAAGACCATCCCGAATATCTCGCCCGGTGCGGCGGCACGTATTCCTCGGAGTGGTTTTTCAGCAAAATTCTGCATTGTCTCCGCGTCGATCCGAAGGTTTTCGACGCGGCCTATACATGGGTAGAACACGCCGACTGGCTGCCCGCCGTTTTAACGGGTACCGAAACGCCGGACAAGCTGAGACGGTGTCGCTGCGCCGCCGGACATAAGGCGATGTTCAATGATGACTGGGGAGGCTACCCCGCCGCTGAATTTCTTTCCAGGCTCGATCCAAAACTCGGTGAACTTCGCAAAATATTGAGCGACCAGACCTATGCCGTGGATCAGGCGGCAGGACAACTCACCGGCAAATGGGCGAAAGATCTCGGTCTGCCCGAGGGTATCCCCGTCGCAATGGGCGCCTTCGATGCCCATTTAGGCGCGGTCGGTTCCGGTATCGCCCCGGGCAAACTCGTCAAAATCATCGGCACGAGCACGTGCGATATGCTTGTGAGTCCTTCAGATCAAGCGCTGGCGGACATCCCTGGTATCTGCGGCGTTGTTGACGGCTCCATCCTTCCGGGACATTACGGCCTGGAAGCGGGTCAATCTGCCGTTGGTGACATATTCAACTGGTTTGTCAACTATATCCAGGCGGGCGGGCAGGAAGCGGGTTCCCACGAAGCGCTCACTGAAAAAGCCGTCAAACTCAAACCGGGTCAATCCGGCTTATTAGCTCTCGATTGGAACAATGGTAACCGAACCGTCCTCGTGGACCAGCGATTGACCGGGCTACTCATCGGCCAGACGTTACATACGAAGCCGGAAGAGATTTACCGGGCTTTGATCGAAGCAACCGCGTTCGGCGCCCTGACGATCATCAACAGGTTCGAGGAATACGGCGTCAAGGTTTCCGAAGTCATTAACTGCGGCGGTATCGCCGAGAAGAACTCTTTGCTCATGCAGATTTACGCCGACGTCACCGGTCGGGAGATGAAGGTCTCCCGTTCGGCCCAGAGTTGCGCCCTGGGTGCAGCAATCGCCGGCGCCGTGGTGGCCGGCAAGGCTTCCGGAGGTTATGATAGCTTCGCCAACGCCCAGGCCGCGATGTGCGGAATAAAAGACGTTACTTATACACCCATTGCCGAAAACAACAAGGTCTATCAACAGTTATACGTTTTGTACAAGCAGTTGCACGACGCCTTCGGCGTACAGGACGAATCGGTGAAGCTGGCCAACGTGATGAAAGAACTCTTGAACATTAAAGACAACACCCAGAGTTAGGGGACAGTGCGTGCATGAAGAGCTTAAAAAGGCCGTCTGCGAAGCCAATCTCGAATTGCCGAAACACAAGCTTGTGATTTTCAGTTGGGGCAATGTCAGCGGCATCGACCGCTCGCAAGGGATTGTCGCCATCAAGCCCAGCGGCGTGGACTATGAAGAACTGACACCCGACAAAATCGTCCTGCTCGATCTGGATGGACATAGCGTGGAAGGAACGCTCAAACCTTCGTCTGATACACCCATTCATATCGAGCTTTACAGGAATTTCAAGACCATCGGCGGCATCTGCCACACGCACTCACTCAATGCAACCCTGTGGGCGCAGGCCTGTCGAGGCATTCCCTGTTTCGGCACGACACACGCGGACTATTTTTACGGCACGATACCTGTGACCGACGTGATGACCCAGGAACAAATCGAAAGTGACTACGAGCTGAACACGGGCAAAGTGATCGTCCGCCGGTTCACCGACATGGATCCGATGCAAATGCGGGCGGTGCTGGTGGCCAATCACGGTCCTTTCACATGGGGAGCCAGTCCCGCCGCCGCCGTCGAGGCGACACGGGTATTGGAACAGATCGCCGACATGGCCCTGGGCACGATTGCGATCCATCCCGATCAGGGCCCGATTAGCGATGCGCTCCTCGACAGGCATTATTTACGTAAACATGGCAAAGACGCCTATTATGGCCAGGATTAATTAGGAGAAATGAAAATGAAGAAAACGACATTCGGTGTCATCGTTGGAAACCGTGGATTCTTCCCAGACGCTTTAGCCAAACAAGGACGCAAAAACATACTCGACGTGCTCAAGAAAAACGGCTTTAATTCCGTCGCTCTGCCGATGCAGGAAACCAAATACGGCGCCGTTGAGACATTCGACGATGCGAAGAAGTGCGCCGATCTTTTTAATCGTAATGCTCAGAAGATCGACGGGATCATCGTCACGTTGCCGAACTTCGGCGACGAAAAGGCCGTGGCTGAAACGGTCAAGCGCTCCGGGCTTAACGTCCCGGTCCTGATTCAAGCCGAGCCTGATGCTCAAGCCACTATGACCATTGCCAGCCGGCGCGATTCGTTCTGCGGCAAGATCAGCGTCTGCAACAATCTCCGCCAGGCGGGCATTCCGTACACCTTAACGAACTCTCACACCGTCGGGGTGACGTCAGCCGAGTTTCAAAAGGAACTGGAGAATTTCGCTTCCGTTTGCCGGGTTGTGAAGGGACTCGAGAATGTCCGCTTCGGAGCCATCGGCGCCCGTACGGGCGCGTTCAATACCGTCCGCTTCAGCGAAAAAATTCTTGAGCTATCCGGCATCTCAGTGGAAACGATTGACCTGTCTGAAATCTTCGGACGCGTGGGGCGACTTGCCGACAATGATCGGAAAGTTAAGAGGAAACTGGATACCATTAAGAAATATACGACGACCCAATCCATCCCGCCGGAGAAGCTTCTGAAAATGGCCAAGTTCGGTTGTGTTGTGGACCAATGGATCAAGGAGACGGAACTCAACGGCACGGCCATTCAATGCTGGACCTCGATGGAAGAATTCTTCGGCATCGTCCCCTGTACGCTCATGAGTATGATGAGCGAATCGCTCGTGCCGAGCGCCTGCGAGGTCGATATCACCGGTTTGTTAGGAATGTACATCCTTCAGTTAGCGGGCGGCACGCCCAGCGCGCTGCTGGACTGGAACAACAACCTCGGTTCCGACCCGGATAAGTGCGTCCTGTTCCATTGCAGCAATCTGCCGAAATCGTTCTTCAGCAATGCCAAGATGGACTACCAGGAGATCATCGCCGGTTCGGTCGGCAAGGACAATACGTATGGAACGATCGTGGGCCGAATCGCCCCGGCCGCGGCGACGTTCTGCAGAACGACCACCGACGATACGGCCGGGATTATCAGCGCCTACGTCGGCGAAGGCCAATTCACAAAAGACAAGCTCGAAACGTTCGGCGGTTACGGCGTCATGAAGATCGAGAATCTTCAAACCCTCATGCAATATATTTGTCGAATGGGCTACGAGCATCACGTCGCTGTGAGCCTTTCACAAAAAGCCGACGCCATCGCCGAGGCCCTGGATAATTACATGGGCTGGGACGTTTATCGGCACGAGTAATCCCGCTTATAGTGACGGTGAATGACGATGTGAATAATAGCTGAACTTTTGCAAAATTGAAGTTAGGCATACTTTTGGAAAGAAAAAATCTTGTCTCTTGATTTTTTCTTTCTAAAAACCGATGTATAATATCGTACGGGGCAACATGTTATGATTTGGTCGCCCATTATTTTCAGAAAATCATGAAACCGATTTTCTGAAATAATATATGCCTAACTTCAATTTTGCAAAACTCTTGTAATAGCAAAGCCCGTCTGAAAAAGAAGGGCTGAGCATCTGTTTTATCGAAAACCGTTCAACCGCGCTTAACGCCGTACAAGTGACCACAATAACGGACCTGCCGATGCAGGCGTATAAGCGCACATCGTATCGGCGCGTTTATGTTTTTGCCACTCGCCCGTCTATTTCCTATATTTTGTGTAGATGCCTGAAGGGCGGCAAAAAAGGGGACAATACGCACCCATGAATATTCCACACACAAGGGGATAGCGCGAATTAACGAATAACTTGGCTAAACGTCACGCTATTGCTTAACGACTGGGGTGAAGGTCTCAAAACGTTGGAGGAAGGTGTATATGGTTGGGGTGAAAACATCGTTCGCAAAACAACAAAGACTCAAGAGTGTCCTTCCGGTCATTTTCTGTAGCCTGCTTATTTTTTCCGCCGCAGCGGGTGCGCGGATACTCCCGCAGAAGACCCATTCATGTGGTTCGCTTCGGGCGATGGCGCGAATCTTCATGGCGTATGGTGATTACGGAAAGGCACAGCCTCTCTTACAGGAAGCCGTTCATCTGGCCGAACAATCCAATGCGCCCGACACGGAGATGTGCGCCTGTGTGATCGATTTGGCGTACCTGTACAAGGAGCAGGGCAACCTGACGGATGCCGAAAAGATGGGCCGGTTAGGTTTGGAGCTCCAGCAAAAAGTCTATCAACAGGATCATCCTTATGTCGCCTATACCTTGAGGATTCTCAGTGAGATTTACCGGGGACAAGGTCGATACCGGGAAGCGTCCGACGCGCTCGAGCGCGCCATGGACATTGTCCGTCGTGTGAGCCGGGGCGACGAGCAGGAGATCGCTCCGTTCAAGGTCGATATGGCCCACTTGCTCGTCGTGCAAGGCAAGTACACCCAGGCCGAGTCTCTCTTCACCGAAGCCATGGACGCCATCGAGGTCGGCTACGGACCCAAACACTTATATACTGCAAAGGTGCACACGGGCCTGGCGAAGTTGTATGCCCTGGAAGGCCGTCACGCCGAAGCCCAAACGCTGGTTTCAGGGGCGCTGCCCGTCCAGGAAAAAATCTATGGGCCCGACCACCATCTGCTTATCCCCATCTGGCTGGTGATGGCCAGGATATCCCAGGGCAAAGGCGATTTGACCCACGCACAAAGGATCCTTGAAAAATCCCTGCGGACGGTCGAAGAGCAGGCCGATTGTGCCTACCTGGCGGCCGGCGATGTCTTAATCCAATTGGCTCGGGTTCAGATTCAATGCCGAAAGTACAAGAAGGCCGAAGATCTTCTGCAAAGAGCGTTGAGCATCCTGGAGGATCGACAGGGCGCCGATGGCGACCGCACGGCTTTAGCTCTCAACAGTCTGGCCCAAATCTATATCGAACGCGGGAAATATGCCAAAGCACAGAGCATGTGCCAGAGGTCGCTCGACATCTTCGAGGGTCTTTTCGGTGAGGATCATCCTTGCGTGACGGAGGTGCTCCGGACGCTGGTTCAACTGCACCAAAAAACAGGAAACACATCGGAAGTGGCGAGACTTCAACATCGTATGGAAGAAATCCGCGAGCGCCGGCATGTCGCCTTGCTTCCGACGGCAAGCACGATCAAATAAGGACTGTCATCCCTTTAAAAAAACAGTTGCCTTGGGGAGGAGTCCATCGGCCCCAAGGCAACTTTAGGATGTGTTTATCATTTGAACCGTAAGGAACGGTCTATTATCCTCCCATCTCGGCCAGCCTGGCGGCAATGAAAGCCACCATGGCATCATTCTGACTCTCTTCGGCCAAGGGCGCAATATATCGATCCGCCGCAAACAGAACCGACTCCTCTGCGGAGAAATTCAACTCACTGTTTAGAGTACGAACATACTCTGAAAGCGCACCGAGATAAACGCGTGCCCTTGCATAGTTGCTGCCATCGTCGCCGCTGTCCGCAATGGCACTGGCGATCATCGTCATCTCTTCGGGGGACGGCGGAGTTGTCCGGGAGGCATACTCCCCAATCACCTCTGCCAGAGCGGAGGTATGCGTTCCTTCGGCATCATTCAGGACGGTGGCGACCGACCGAAGCTTGGCGCAGGTATTGCAGGGCTGAATATCCTGCGTGGAGGCCATCGCATTCGTTGTCCAAATCTGCATCATGCGCTGATCGATCCCTAACTCGTTCGCGGTCCATTTCATGAGGGCCGGACAACCGGAATATTCCAATTCCACCGGCTCCGGTAGAGGGGCCGTCACAAACAAACCGGATATTGTGCCGGGGTCAGGATCATCAGGAGGATCGTCGGGGGGATCATCGGGAGGATCATCGGGAGGATCATCGGGAGGATCATCGGGAGGATCGTCAGGAGGATCATCAGGAGGATCATCAGGAGGGTCGTCAGGAGGATCGCATTTGGGTTTGGGCTTGGGTTTGCACTTCGCCACAATCTGAGGATTTTCATTACCCTCAGAACTTTCATTTGCCGGACTCTCACCCGCGATCGTCGTGTCCTCCGTAGAAGCCGCCAGGGTATCGACTTGAGATATGGCACTTGAGAACGCATCTCCGGCCGCAAGGACGATCTTTCCCCTGCCCACGGAGATGTTCCCCTCATTAACAATATTGTCCGCGGGATTGGTTGTACTTTCGTGCACGTCCACCCAAACGTTACTGCCGTCCTGGGCAAGGTACACATTCTCGCCCGCGGCCATAACCACCAAGCCGTCGGGAGCGGAAATGGTCCCCATGTTGGCGATTTTTTTCCCGACAAGATGGACGCTATCAGCATTAATAGAGCCGTAATTCTTCACCTGCCCGTAGCCGCCCTCGAAGACCATCGGATTGGCTTCGTCCGCCAGCACGTCATTGAAGGCATCGTTGGACATATTAAGTCCCGACGCCACCAACTGCGTGACGTTCACCGTCGCCCCGGCCCCGAAAATGACCCCCGCCGGGTTGACGACAAAAACCCGTCCATTAGCACTAAGAACGCCGTTAAACATCGTCGGGACATTCCCGGCGCGGACCCGGTTAAGCACGGCCGAACTGCTGCTCTGAACGGTTCCCATATACTGGTTGAACGTGACGGACTGGGTCGAGCTCGTATTGAAATTGTTCCAGTCGATAATCGCGCCGTGCTGGGTGTCGATGATCGTATGATCGCCCCACTGGGTCGCCACGGCCCCGGTCGAGCCGATCATATTCCCCACCTCGAGCGCCATCACACTGGGCAATGACGTGTTGAGGACCACACTGCATAACAGAAAATAGATCAGACCCCTTCGAAGACAACGCCCTTTGAAACATCTCTTTTTGCTCTTCATGTTCACTCTTCCTTTAAAAATAAAAACCCCAATACCACTGGATGGACATGCTGGATACCTGCTCCTACATTGCGGTCAAAATAAGTCAGCATCACATCACCATTTGAAAAACGTGACTTGTATTCCATCGGCAAAGGCGGCCCAAAATCTTTGGCCTTTTATAGGACGGATGGATAAATAAAAGGATAAAAAATGTCCATTTTTAAAAGGCCAATTCGGGAAGGCTTATTTACAATACTGAAAGTCGCCCTGGGGAAAATCCGGAGGAGAAAACACGGCATTGTAAAAATCGAAACGGATCCCAGAAATCTCAGATCAAAGACACGCCAAGAGTCTGACGTGCGACGTCTAAAATTCTTTTTTGAGTCGTTGCCTTTTACAACTCGCCACACCGGAAACCGCCTTCTCAACACTAATATTGAATGTTTTCGGATTGTTCGGTGCTATCCTATTCCGCTTACACTGAAAAAAGTCCTCGTGTAGATCCAGGCAGGGTTTTGCCGATATTCAAAACAAACGAAAAAAAACTGGACAATCTTCAAAAATAGTGTTAGATTGCTCTTTTCGTGAAAATTGTGATTTGGAATCTGAATACATTAGAGGTAACTCATTATGGCACATAAAAAGGGACAAGGCTCCTCGCGGAATGGAAGGGACAGCAATCCTCAGTTTCGAGGCGTCAAACTGTACGGCGGCCAGACGGCCAAGGCCGGTTCGATTATTATCCGGCAATGCGGAACGAAATTCTTCCCCGGCGACAACGTCGGCATGGGCAAGGACTACACCTTGTTCGCCACCGCGGCCGGGCAAGTCCAATTCCAGGGCCGGAAAGTTCACATCGTCTGACGAGAAAACACAATGTCCGATAATATTAAGGATGGTAGATTTGCCATCCTTTTTTTATGTCAGGTTTTCTTTCAACCCAAACGACCCGACTATCATGTTCATCGATCAGGCGCACATCTGGATCAAGGCGGGTGACGGCGGCCACGGCTGCGTCAGCTTTCGCCGTGAGAAATTCATTCCCAAAGGCGGTCCCGACGGCGGCGACGGAGGACGGGGAGGCCACGTTTACTTCCAGGCTGTGGATAACCTCGACACCCTGCTCGACTTCGCCGGCAAACATCACTGGCCGGCCCGGAACGGGCAGCCCGGCTCGGGCAATAACAAGACGGGCGCCGACGGCGAGGACCTGGTCATCAAAGTCCCGCCGGGCACGCTGATCTACGATACCGATCTCGACCTTCTCCTGAAAGATCTCAACGAAGTCGGACTCAAGGTTCGCGTCTGCCGCGCTGGAAAAGGCGGCCGAGGCAACAAGGCTTTCGCGACCTCAACCAACCAAACTCCAAGGCACGCCGAGCCGGGCAAAAAAGGCCAGGAGAGAAATATCAAACTGGAGTTGAAGCTCATCGCCGACGTCGGTCTGGTCGGCATGCCGAACGCCGGCAAGAGCACGCTCATCTCCCGATGCTCCGCCGCCAAACCGAAGATCGCCGACTACCCTTTCACCACGATAGAACCCGTACTCGGCATCATCGAGTTGAGCGACTATCGACGGTTTGTCATGGCCGACATCCCCGGCCTGATCGAGGGCGCCCACACCGGCGCCGGACTCGGCCACGAGTTCCTCAAGCACATCGAACGAACAACATTGCTCGTCCACATCTTAGACATCATGCCCACCGACGGCTCCACCCCGGCAGCGAATTATAAGGCCATCCGCTCAGAGCTCGAAAAACACAGCAAGGCGCTGGCCGTCAAGCCCGAAATCATCGTCGCCAACAAAACCGACCTCGATCCGGACGGGAAAATCGTAAATGATCTGAGAGATGAACTCCGGCATGACATACACCCTATCTCCGCTGTGACCGGTTCGGGCGTCAAGGAATTGAGCGAACTGCTCTGGCAAAAGGTTAAAAAACTAAAAGCTTGATTTCAACAACAGATACCCAAAAAACAGGCCGGGCTACATTAGCCCGGCTTGAATTACTCCGTTAAGGAATTGCTCAGAATTCATATTTTGTCCGGAGCCAACAACTGAGCTCAAGAGTAAACTCGTTGTCCTTATCCGTTGCCTTCAACACAGGTGTGTAACGGATATTGCGATGTTTACCATCCGGCCAATTGTCTCCTCCAAGAGCTGCTTTGACTCCCTGATTCAGCCACAATGGACACCTTTTCGCTGTGACACTTCGATATCCTCCGTCGATAATGAATGTTATCTCCATGAAATAAATAGGACCGCCCACTATATTATATCTCTCCCGATAGGGTATTAACAAATCTTCAACCGGTCCGTCAAATTTCTCAAGCAAACGAACGATTGCTTTTTTGATTCCAGGTGAATCATGAACCTCAATTTCGACGGGATTCCCCCCCAGAACAACTCGACCAGCACCATGCGGGGGCTTCGTTTCCGTTGGCGGGTTGAAAAATCCTTCAGGTTTTTCCGGCTCCTCGTAATCAAACAGTATCAGGTCGCTCACACAATACCATTTCTCCACTTTATAATAAGTTTTTATCTGTACCGGCATCAGAGAATTTCGACCGACGATTACGGAAATCTTTTCAATCCAATCGTAATCGCGAGGCGGACTAAAATCATAAATCAAAAAATCCGAACTCACGGATTCCGGTGTTTTATTGCTGAACCGGGAAAAATCAAAGGCTATAATTCCCTCCGTTGTCGCTTCGAAAAAAGTTCTATATTTGTCCAGTAAAGATTTTGTAACAACCGTCATGTTATTATGTCTATCGAAGACCCTATGCGTCTTACCATTATCGAATGACTGATACGCTCCATAACTGCTATAGCCGCCGCAACTACGACGTCGTAGTTTCCCGTGAGCGTACCATCCTTCATTTACAGAAGGGAAACTTTTTTCTTGGCTTTGAACGACATAAAAATGCACGTGATCCACATCTGCCAAGCGACGAGCAACATCCCCCCAGGCCACACCTGAACCGTCGGCAGAGCCGCCAAGATAGTTAATACTTGCGATGACAGCTATCATGATTGCCGCCGCAGCGACGAATTGTGTTATTCTCACTTTCATAATTATTCTCCATAAATGAAGTCCGGACGAGATCGGTCCTGCCTTTTCGGATTCCCCCAGCGCCGTTAGAGAGGCACGGATAATCCGCTCGTCAACTTTCGAGTTGACGGTGATAGTTGATTTGGCAAACAGTTGTTTTATCTTTTCTGCCGAACTCATTTTCCACTCTCACTATTTAAGATCGCCCGTAATTTCTGGATTCCATATCGGTATCGACCCTTAACCGTATTGACCGAGATGTCCAGTGACTCAGCGATCATCCTGAATCGCATCCGGCCGTGCATGCGCAGCACAATCACTTCTCTCTGTTCGTGCGGCAGATCAGCCAGCGCCGAACTGAGCAACCGAAGTTCCTCGCTGCACTCAATCAGCCGGCCCGGATCGCGTATTTCCAGTGAGGCTAAGGATGTCCGCTCCACTTCGAGGGCTCTGGCCCGGCTTCGCTGCGCTCGCATCAAATCGCGAATCCGGTTGGCAACACACTTAGCCAGGTAGGCTTTCAGACTGCCTGTGAGCCTGAAGCTCGCGACGTTCCGGGCGAAAGCAACGAACACATCATGGACGGCATCTTCGGCAAGATGGACATCGTGCGACAGGGCAATCGCCAAAATCAGAAGGTCATCTCTGTGCTTTTCATAGATCCGGCGCAGAGCCTCCCTGTTTCCTCGTCTGCATCTGGCCACCAGTAACCGATCTACCATCAAGAACCTCATCGATGAATCATGAACGTTCATCATACATACAACGGTTCACCCGGCTATTGGGGTATAAAGAAAATGGGATTATCTACACTCTTAGTGGATTCCTAATCCAATAGACATAAGAAAAGCCGAGCACAGCAAGCTCGGCTTTTGAAAAATAGACTTACGATTTTGAATCATTCCAACAAGCTGCTTTCGTCGAAAATACCTTGCTCAAAAGTTGGTCTTGCATCCAAAAGAATTCGTTTTTCTCTGGCCCGTCTTGTTTTTTCACCATTGCGATTTAAACTAATATACTCCGTTCGAATAACTTTCGGGTACCATCTGCCATCGGATGTTTGGGCCGCCGCTGTAACGACTGAACGTGAAAATGGAAATCCACCTTTCCGGCCGACCTCTTTGCGGCTCAAATGCTCCACCAGTACGTAATCTCTGGCAGGGTCAAACCAGTAATCATCAGTGCCCTCTTGGGGTCGATTATCCAGACCAGAATCCTTGCTCTTCGCTGTGGTCCGAACTCTAAGTCCGATGAGTTGCGCATGATTGGGATCGATCGGCACAGATTCGATGACCTTCTCCTCATTTGCATTTCCCATCGTCAACATAGATGGATTTGTCCAGACGATTGCCGGCAGAACCTCCTCGGAAAGCAGGGAGGCGTCACCCCGCCATTTGCTTTTGTGGACTTTGCCGCGTATTTGGGTGCAAGATATGCTGTACTTGCCGTCAAAGAGCACCTGCCCGATAAGAGCTTTTTTGTCCTCCAATTCTAAAATTCGTTCCACCGTCGGATTCTGCCAGATGTCTTTGATGCCCTCATACAAACTTTTGGTTTTATCGCCTCTACGACGGCTTGTGTCAGCAGCTATGTACCTGTCCAGTCGCCAAAGTTCGCCCGAGCGACGCATCACTAACACCATGTTGGGATGACGTGGGTCATTCGGATCTTCTCTGGAACCGGAGGATTCCAGCACCACCGCTATATAGTCACCAAAACCTTCGTTGAATCGACGCTGAATCTCCCTGGTCAAATCCTTCAGGTTGCCCTTTGGCCGGCTGTCAAAGACATCCGCATCTTTCGGAACACCAACAGCGTAAATGTCACCAGGCCCGTGTTCCGGGTAGTCGAATCTCATCCTTCCGCTAATCCGGTCGGGAGCGTTGTCTAACGCATTGTACTCGACACTTATGGGCAGGTTTCGCTCAATGTCACGAATCACGGTAACATCCTGCACCTCGGAAACCGTATGGATTATCTCCACTGGCACACCATCCTGTTCGGTTTTCTCTCGGGTGATTCTTGTTCCGCTTGCTTTTACCGAATCCATAATGAATTCAACCATTTCAAATGCGGTCTTTGGCCCCATGTGGCTAAATGTGTCAGGCACCGTCGAAACGGTTATCCTGTTGCTGTCCTGACTGTAGACATGTTGTACTTCCTGACTGAAGTTCACGTACATGACCGTTCCATCAAGCCCCTTGAGAATCATAATAGACGGGTCGAAAGATACCCAAGATTCTATGGGTTCCTCGGACTGGTCTACTTCCATTACCGCATGGACCCAAGGTATCTTTTGCATTTCTGCAAGCATGGAAGCAAAAACCTGGCTCGACCCATCAATTGAGCCACCGAAATGATTTATGCCGATAAGTACGGCAATTATTATTACTACCGCTGCAGCCAGTTTTGTTATTCTGTTTTTCATAATGGTATCTCCAATAAACGCCCATGCGTAGCGGATTCGACGAAGCGGACCGTATTCTTCATTTCTATCTGGCAGTGAGTCCATGAGCTTCCGGCAGAGACGGTTATGGTCCTGGCTAAATGCTTTGTAGGCCTTCTTCAAATCGTTATCCAATCCCGTCTTCATTGGAGATCCTCTTCGCTACTGAGACAATAATACCGCCAATCGTTTACGCGCCCTTTCGAGGACGCGGTAAAAGCCCGATCTCGAGAAACCAAGCATCCTGCGTGCATCCTCCGCGGAGTTTTCCTGAAGATAAAACGTATGCAAAGCAAGCCGTTCTTTTGCCGGGAGCTTTCTGATAGCCGACCTAAGCTTTCCCAATTGGCCGTCATTCGACTGATCAGCAGAGGCGGCATACGCTTCATTCAGCCCTGCTCGTTTTTCTTGTGTTCGTGTTTTTTCACGCCGCCATTCCTTGCACCTGTTCCGGGCAATCGCAATAATCCATCTGCCGAAAAGTTCCGGTTCGCGCAAATGCTCCAGCTTGTCATACGCCCGCATAAACACATCTTGCGCCAAGCCCTGGGCGTCCGCCAGATTGCCGGCCACATCGTAGCAAACGGCGCGAATCAGCGGTGCATAACGGTTGTAAAGCTCTTCATAGGCTGTCCTGTCACCATGAAGCACAGCCCGAACCAGCATTTTATCAGATGGTGCTACCAACTCGGGGCCCTCAAGTCTTGCCATGCTCTCATAAACATAGTGACCGAACCGGCCTATTTGTCTACCGAAATCCCAGAATCCCTAACACTTTCTTCCCGGATGTGAGAGAATGATATGTTTTCGGCCCGCTGTGGACTATCTTCTACGACAGTTTTTCGAGGTCGGCCAGGTCCTGGTGCCTACCGGAGGCCTTTTTATTGATTTTCAGGTGCTTCAAGCTAATCACATTCACTTGCACACCATCCAGCTCACTTATGACTCTGTCAGCGTAACATTCACTGAAGTTGACGCCGGATATGGTCGTGGAAAGCTCAATTTGAATAGGGGGCACACCCAAACGAATGATCTGCCACTCCTTGAGAAACAATTCAGGAGATAGCTCAGGAGGATTAAAGCCAAATTCCTTTAAGACCGTAACAACCTTCTCTGCGTTGTTGGGATGCATTGCAATCCAGATATCCATATCGGCAGTGGCTCGCGGATAACCAAAGTAACCCACCGCATAGCCGCCGATGAGAAGATACTCAACCCGATGCGCGTTGAGCAATCTCAAGAACTCTTTGAAGTCGTGTGGTAGTTGGATCGTAGCCATAAAGTATTTGCCGCATGAGTTCGACAGCTTCAAAACGTTCAGAGGGAGTCTTCAAAAGCCAATATGATTTATGGTCTGATTCCTCAAGAGCCGAGGTAACCATAAAGGCTGTTCTTTGTATCTCTGGAAAACGGGAACTATCCATACCACTATTGTACCAGAGAAGCTTATTTGAGCAAATAAAACCTCCCCCGGATTCGATTTACCCATCATTCGGAGTGCAAAAAGCTCTTTTCTGATTGACTTTAAAGAAAAAACTTGTCAGTATGCGGATTGTGGCTCGTTACCAAAAAGAGTAATGAATAATGAATATTATCGCAATAGATATCGGTAACACAAATATCGCCATCGGGCTTTTCCTCGAAGGCAAGGAAGAGTTCATTGAATCCTTCCCCGGGCCGCCGGGGGCGGAATGGACGAACGGCCTGGAATCCGCCTGGGAAAAAATACCCCTCGTCGAGGGCTCGAAAGAGAACAAACGCGACGGCGTCATCGTCGCCAGCAGCGTAAAACCCGCCTGGACCGAAGAAATCCAACGGATTGCAAAAGATCGTCTCGACGAAGAGATTCTTGTTATCGGCAAGGACATCCCCCTGCCGATGAGCGTTTGGGTGGATGAGCCGGAGAAGGTCGGGACCGACCGAATCGTCTCGGCAGCAGCCGCCTACGCCGTCGTCAAGGACGCGGTCGTCGTCGCTGATTTTGGGACCGCTGTGACTATCGACCTGGTCGATCACAATGGCGTCTTCCTCGGCGGAGTGATCTGTCCCGGCTTCGAGATCAGCGCCAAGGCCCTCAGAGACAACACCGCCCAACTGCCGAACATCAAAGTGACCAAACCCGATGCCCCGTATGGCAAGAATACGATCGATGCGATTAACTGCGGACTCTATTTCTCCATCGTCGGCGCCCTCCAGGAAATCATCCGGCGTTATGCCGAAGAGCTCGGTCGATGGCCGCAAACGATTATCACCGGCTCGGGCGCCAAAACGATACAGACCGATTGCGACTTCATCGACAACTTCGTGCCCAACCTGGTCGTCAAAGGCATTGTCCTGGCCTATCAGAAACACATCGAAGCCAAAATCGTGTAGCCGATGCTCAGACGGAGGATGTTGTGGATTGTTTTGCGGCAGTCATGACGGGCAGGGGCACCGGTGCGATAGCCACCATTCAGATCCTCGGCGATTCTGCCAAAGACATCTTAGCGAAAGTATTTAAACCGGCGGGGGCAAAAATCCAAAGATGCAAGACCGGCCAGATTCTCCTCGGAGACATTATCGACAACGATAAAACCATCGACCAGGTCGCTATCGGCTGTGAGGCTCCCGGTCTTTTCGCCATCCATTGTCACGGCAATCCGCTTATCGTTGAAATGATTATGCAGAGACTCAAGAATAGCGGAGCCACATTGCTGACGGCGGAGCAATTACGAACTAAAATTCTATCGGCGCAAGAACCGAAAAATACGATAGTCGTCGAAGCCAAACTGGCCCAACTCAAAGCCAAGACCCTCCTGGGAACCAAAATCATCGCCAATCAAATCGGCGCCGGCCTGAGCAAGACGGCAATCGATTGGCTCGAAAACGAAACTTCGCTGGATGACATCAAAACCGAAGCCGACCGGATTCTGCAGGCCTCTCAAACCGCGCAGCTTATCATCTACGGTTGTACGGCCGTCCTGACCGGGCCGCCGAACAGCGGCAAGAGCACCCTCCTGAACTGCCTGGCCGGCCGGCAAAAAGCCATCGTCACCGATATCAAGGGCACAACCCGAGACTGGATCGAAGCCACGTGCCAGATCGACTCCTTATCCTTAACGTTGATCGATACCGCCGGCCTGGAAGATGAATCGGACACTCCGCTGGATATGATCGATGAAGCTGCTCAGAGAAAAACCACTGAAATCATACAACAAGCGGACCTCGTCCTACTCGTTCTGGACAACAGCCGGCCCAAAGAAGAATTTGACGCTCAGATCATCGAAAGAGCATCTAACAAGACCATCATTACGATCCTGAATAAATTCGACTTACCCTCCAGATTCGATACAACCCGCCTACCTAAGACATTATCAAATGCGGTGAAAATCAGCGCCAAAAATAACACCGGAATCGAAAACTTGAAACAAAAGATTCAGCAAATATCCGGTGTTGCCAACATTGATCCATACCAACCAATCTGCTTTACCGCCCGACAGGAGAATTTGCTCGAACAACTCAAAAACACCCAATCGAAACAACAAACGGTCTCAATGATAGAGGAATTGTTAAAAGGCCAAGTACAAACAAGCTAATCGAAAATACAGCGAACCAAGGTTCTATATGATCTTCTCATGATATGACCTTAAGAGCCAAGTGTTCTTCCATAGCTCGAAAGTCTCTATCACTATGCAATAAAGGTAGATGATTCTCGATGCAGAAGGTTGCGATCATAACGTCAATTGTCTTCCTTACCGTAATCCCGTTCTTTCTAAGGATGCGATAATTCTCCGCACTTTTAATGGCACATTCTCTTCCAAGCATTGGCCTAAAAACGAAGGAATCAAGCAGCTTTCGTGCCCGATCGAAATCTCGGTCATCCTGGAAACCCTGAAGAATTTCCGTTAGGACAATATCTCCAATCACTATGAGTTCATTCCCCAGGAACTCATCCAAGAGTTCCGTTTGCCTTGTTAATCGTCCATTGAAATAGTCAATCCATACTGAAGAATCTACGAATATCATTTATCCGTTCTCATCTTATTTAGGTTACCCGCCCATTCTAATTTACCGCGAAAATCCTTAATCTTTTTTTGGCGATTCGCCTGGATAAGCAACTTTAAGCCTTCCTCGATAGCTTTCTTTTTGGTCTTAAAACCGGAAAGCTTCAGAGCTGATTTGATTAAATCGTCATCAAGCACAACATTCGTTCTCATCAGACATGCTCCATAAATGTGTATCTTTTCATAAATTATACACATTCATTTAAGTGAATACAAGCACCTTTTCTCGAAACAGCAAAATAAATAGAAAAGGGTATTAAGCTGAAACGGTGCTTCTTGTTAAATGGCCGGCTTTGTGTATAATCTGCCTCTATGACCCCAAATAACGAAAAATTAACACCGGCGATGAAGCAGTTTCATCGGTTCAAACAGAAACATCCGGACTGTATTCTGTTTTTTCGCATGGGCGACTTCTATGAGACGTTCTACGAAGACGCTAAAACGTGCTCGAAGGTCCTCGGCCTGACCCTGACCAGCCGGAGCAAAGGGACGAATCCGATTCCGTTGGCCGGGGTGCCTTATCATGCCGTCGAAGGATATTTGAAGAAGATGCTCCAGGCCGGCTACCGGGTCGCGGTATGCGAGCAGGTCGAAGATCCCAAGACGGCCAAGGGCGTCGTCAAACGCGACGTCGTGCGGATTGTCACCCCCGGAACGCTGACCGACGATATTCTGCTGAATGCTAAAGAAGACAATTTCCTCTGCGCCATCAATCTGGGAACGCGAAACCGAGCGGCCCTGAGCTGGGTGGATATTTCGACCGGCCATTTCTTCATCCAGGAACTTCCTGAAAATAAACTGATCGACGAACTGGCTCGACTGTCCCCCGCCGAATGCCTGCTCGCAGATCGTCGTGGGGAGCTATTCGAGGCCGAAACGAAAAAGCTCACACGAAACATCACCCAACTGACGAACGCTATTGTGACAGAACGTCCCGGCTGGTACTTCGATCCCTACCAGGCCCGACAACGCCTGCTCAAGCACTTCGGCACCGCCACGCTCGAAGGCTTCGGGATCAGTGACAACGACGACGGTCTTGTTCCTCCGGCCGGGGCGATCATCGAATATCTCAACGAAACACAGAAGACGACGCTGGGCCATATTCGGAGCTTGAAGCGGATCCGCCGCGAGAGTTTTTTGCAAATCGACCCGACGTCTCTGCGGAGCCTGGAAGTATTGCGAACGATTCGCACTGAAAGCCAAAAAGGTTCCCTGCTGGACTGCCTGGATGCAACGATTACCGGCATGGGTTCCCGTATGTTCAGGAACTGGTTGTGTATGCCGCTCTGCGACCTGGCCGCGATTGAATTAAGGCAGGATGCCATCGAAGAAATCAAAGACGCCGATGCACGATTAACCGAAACGCGACGACTCCTTTCAAATATCGCCGACACCGAGCGCATCGCCGCCCGCATCAGCACGTTCCGGGCAAGCCCCCGGGATCTGGTCGCACTGGCGATGACGTTGCGGCAAGTACCGCTTCTACGTGAAGCGCTGGAGCAATTCACCGGCGAACTGCTAACGGAGCTGGCCGGTCGGTGCGATAGTATGGACGAATTGGCCGACCTGCTCGAAGCGGCCGTCGAGCCGGAACCGCCCTCCCATCTTCGGGACGGCGGCGTCATCAGAACGGGCTTTTCCGAAGAGCTGGATAAACTGCGCTCCATCTCCAGGGACGGCCAAAGCTGGCTCAGAAATTACCAGAAGCAACAAGCCGAGCAAACCGGTATCCCCAATCTCAAAATCGGCTATAATAAGGTTTTCGGCTATTACATCGAGATCAACCACGCCTCGGCGGACAAGGCTCCCGCCGACTACATTCGCAAGCAAACCATCAAGAATGCTGAACGGTACATCACCGATGCGCTGAAAGAATACGAAACGCAAGCCCTCGACGCACAAGAAAAGGCCCTCGAATTGGAACAGGAGCTTTTCGACCAGCTCCGCCGTCAGTCCGCCCAGTACGTCAGCCGACTTCAGGCGCTGGCCGAGGTAGTCGCTCAATGTGATTGCCTGATGGCTCTCGCCTACCTGGCCAAGCGAAGGCATTACATCCGGCCGAAAATAACCGACGGCATCGAATTTAGCATTCACGAAGGGAAACATCCGGTCCTCGCGGAAATGCTCGGCTCGGATTTCGTGCCCAATGACATCCTTCTCGGGGATGGCGAAGGGGATATCCTGGTCATCACCGGGCCGAACATGTCCGGCAAAAGCACCTACATCCGCCAGGTCGCCCTGCTCGTGCTCATGGCACAGACCGGCTCGTTCATCCCCGCCAAGGACGCTCGAATGGGTCTGGTCGATCGCGTCTTCACCCGGGTCGGCGCCTCCGACGAACTCGTGCGGGGCCAATCGACCTTTATGGTCGAAATGACCGAAACGGCGAATATTATCAACAACGCCACCGATAAGTCCCTCGTTATCCTCGATGAGGTCGGCCGGGGCACGAGCACGTACGACGGATTGTCGTTAGCCTGGGCGATCACCGAACACATCGCCAGCCAATTACAATGCCGCACGCTCTTTGCCACACATTATCACGAACTAACCGAGTTAGCAGAACTCTTTGAGAACGTGAAAAACTGCAACGTGGCCGTCCGCGAGTGGATGGACGAAGTCGTCTTCCTGCACAAAATCCTGCCGGGTGGAACGGACAAGAGCTACGGCATCCACGTCGCCAAATTAGCAGGTCTGCCGAATACCATTCTTGAACGCAGCAAGGAAATCCTGGAAGAGCTGGAAAGCACATTTCAAAAAGAAGCCGCCGGCGAACACCTGGCCCGTCACAAAACGAAAGAATCGGATAAAGACACCCTCTTCGTGCAAAAGCATAAAACCGTGCTGGAGAAACTGGCCTCAACCGACGTCAATAACCTCACACCGATTGAAGCGATAAACCTGTTGAATCAAATAAGAGACGAAATCAACCAATAGCTGGCTTGAAACAGCAACCGCCAGATTCTACGGTTGCAGATGATGATTCGTTTGTAGTATAATTTCGGTACGAATTACCTTAAAGAAGTTATGGGCCAAGCGATGATCAGTGATGAGACCAAAAGCAAAATTAGAGAGCGATTGGTCGATGCTTTTGCCCCCGAAAAAATTATCCTTTTTGGCTCACAGGCAAGAGGCACGGCCGACAAACGCAGCGATATTGATATCTTAGTCATTTGTTCGTTTGAGGGTAAGCGTCGCCATCTGATGCTCGAAATGGACAGAGCTCTAGACGACTTGGACTACGCTTTTGATATACTCATTTTGAAACCTGAAGAATTCCGTAGAGATCGTCGCATCCCGGGTACAGTCGGTAGATATGCCCAATTAGAAGGAAGGGTCCTCTATGACCAATCCTGATCCGGATATCATAAAGATGGTCGTGCAATGGCTTACTCTAGCCAATGAAGACCTGAGCTTGGCTTCTGATGCACTTGGTTACGGCTCCCATAGGCCTTATCGTCTTATTGCATACCATGCTCAACAATGTGCAGAGAAATGCCTTAAGGCATTTCTGGTTTACCATAACGAAGATTTTCCATATACGCATAATATCCGACGATTGTTGAAATTATGCGAAAAGTTCGCAACTTGGCCACAAAACCTCAAGGATGCAGAAATATTGACCCCGTATGCTATCACCACCCGCTATCCGGGAGAGGACAAAGATGTTACTGAAGACGAAGCCATCGGGGCTATCGAGATTGCTCGAAAGGTTCAGGGACAGGTACGAAAAGAATTGAAACTGCTTGGTATGGAATTAATGGAGTAATTGAGCAACTCAAAACAAGAAAGGGTAAAATCATGAAAATCGCTCTGAAATTTAAATTGGTCGTTTTGTTGGGTCTCACATCGATGCTCTGCGGTTGCTCGGAGGTTGAACTCACGGGCCGGCAGCAATTTAATATCATCCCCGCCTCCACCATGCATTCCATGAGCTTTCAATCCTACAGCGAATTTCTCTCCGGGCACAAAGTCGTCACCGACACGGAGCAGGCTCGGATGATCAAACGCGTCGGCGGCCGCATCCAAAAAGCCGTCGAGCAATACTGCGCAGAGTACGGCATCTCGGAGAAATTGGACGGATACAAATGGGAATTCAACCTCGTGGACGATCCCAATGTCAATGCATGGTGCATGCCCGGCGGTAAAGTGGTCTTCTATACCGGGATCCTGCCCATCACGCAGAACGAGACCGGCGTGGCCGTCGTAATGGGCCACGAGATCGCCCACGCCTTTGCCAGGCACGGGGCCGAGCGAATGACGCAGGGGCTCCTCGTGCAAATGGGCGGTGTGGCATTGCAGACGGCGTTGAAAAACAAACCCGAACAAACGAAAAATATATTCATGCAATCCTACGGCGCCGGGGCGCAGTACGGTATCCTGCTGCCCTTCAGCCGGACGCATGAAAACGAAGCGGATCACCTGGGCCTGATATTCATGGCGATGGCCGGCTACAATCCGGAGGAGGCCGCGGTGTTCTGGGAACGCATGGCCGCCTCAAGCAAAGGATCGGCACCCCCGGAATTTATGAGCACCCATCCCTCCCACGAGACCCGAATCCAAAACCTCAGAGATTTAACTCCCGAAGCGATGGAGTACTACAGAAAGTCACAACAATAACGAATGAACGAACCTCCAATGCTGTAATCGATCCGACAGGATGATCTACTGTTGGTCCATTCGTTGTGTCACGGTCATCATGGGGAATTTTTCACTTCATCCCCGCCGGAAATATTACCAGACTGAACCGGATATTCAAGAAGACTGAAAAACCAGTTGAATGGCAGAGTATCAGGTCGTATGATGGTGGAGACTTTATGATATAATTCAGAGGAGACGACTATGAAGCATGCACAGTTAACCCGCAGAGATTTATTAAGAAAGGCTTGTATCGGAGCGTTTGCCGTCGCGGTGCCGATTCGCGGACGAGCCGCATCAGCGGAAAAGCCGCCGAACATTGTGGTCATCTTAGCGGACGACCAGGGTTGGGGCGACCTTCGGCTTCACGGCAACACCAACATCGAGACGCCGAATATTGATTCATTGGCACGGGATGGGGCCGTCTTCGACCGGTTTTACGTATGCGCCGTTTGCGCACCGACACGCGCTGAATTTCTCACCGGGCGGTACCACCCGCGCGGGGGCGTGCGCGGGGTAAGCACCGGGGCCGAACGTCTGAATGTCGACGAGAAGACTATCGGCGACACATTCAAAGCCGCCGGCTACGCAACCGGGGCGTTCGGGAAATGGCACAACGGCACACAATACCCCTACCATCCGAACGCCCGCGGTTTCGACGACTATTACGGCTTCTGCTCCGGCCACTGGGGCCAATACTTCGATCCGATTCTCGAACACAACGGCAAAATCGTTCGAGGCAAAGGCTTTATCATCGACGACCTCACCAACCATGCCCTTGAATTTATCGAGAACAATAGAAATCGACCCTTCTTCTGCTATCTTCCGTGCAACACACCTCATTCCCCCATGCAGGTTCCGGACCGTTTCTGGGAACAGTACAAGAATCACCCGTTGGGCATGAGACACCGCGATCCGGAAAAAGAACAGATCGACAAGACACGCTGTGCCCTGGCCATGTGCGAGAATATCGACTGGAACGTCGGACGCATTTTGAAGAAGCTCAAAGAGCTGAAAGTCGCCGACAATACGATCGTGATCTATTTCAGTGACAACGGACCCAATAGCTGGCGCTGGAACGGCGGCATGAAAGGACGCAAAGGCTCGACCGACGAAGGCGGCGTTCGCGTGCCTTTTATCATTCGTTGGCCCGGACATATCAAGCCGGGAACGCAGATTCCACAGATCGCCGGCGCGATCGACTTGCTCCCGACGCTGGCGGACGCAGCCGGCATTTCAATCGTCGGCTCCAAACCGCTCGACGGGAAAAGCCTCAAACCCCTTCTTCTCGGACGGGCTGGAAGCTGGTCGGACCGAATGATCTTCTCCCATCAGAGGGGCCGGGTCAGCGTACGCACGCAACGTTACCGGCTCGACCACACGGGTAAATTGTATGATATGAAAACCGATCCGGGACAAAACACGGACATCTCGAAGCACAAACCGGACATCGCGGCGAAACTCAGAAAAGCCGTCGCTCGCTGGAAAGAGGAGGTCCTGCCCAAATCCCCAGAAGACGACCGGCCCTTTACCGTCGGCTATCCCGAATTTCCTACAACATTCCTACCCGCGCGTGACGGCGTTCCACACGGCAATGCTAAACGTAGCGCCCGAGCACCGAATTGCTCGTTCTTCACAAACTGGACCAGCACCGAGGATGAAATGACCTGGGATATCGAAGTGGCAAACGCCGGCACTTACGAGGCGGTGATTTATTACACATGCCCAAAGCAGGATGTCGGTTCGACCGTCGAACTTCGCTTTGGCAAGAGTCGGGTGCAAACAAAAGTCACCGAACCACACGATCCACCATTGATAGGTAAGGAATTCGATAAAGTTGATCGGGGAAGCGAATCGTATGTGAAGGATTTCAAGCCGCTGAGATTAGGCACTTTCCGGCTGGAAAAAAGCCGGGGTCAATTAACACTTCAGGCGTCGGACGTCCCAGGTAAGCAAGTGATGGACGTTCGCGCGGTGCAACTCACTTTGTTAAAATAGACAACCGGCAGAAACCAGACAGAGTATTGAGAAGGAGAATGCCTCATGAATTTACGATGCAGGAGTATCGCTGCAACAGCATCGCTGTTATTGATTGCCACGACTTCACTCGGGGCGCCGCTGCCGGACTGGACGGCGAAGATCCGCAATGATCATCCTCGGCTTTTTTTCAACGCGGAGACGTGGCCTTCAGTAAGACAGCGTACCCTCGGCGCCGAAAAGGATTGGTACTCAGGCATCAAAGAACGCGTGGATAGACTCCTCTCTGAACGTCGGAGTGCCTCCGACCCCAGAGAGCTGGGTCCGGAGGCGGCATGGGCGGCTTTTGTTTTCCGCGTCACTCAAGATGCAAAATACCTGGAGCTATCCAAAAAATGCCTCGAGACAAGCCTTGATTTCTACGAAGCCTGTTTCAAACAGAGAAAATCGGTCAACTGGTACTCGACGTCACGCGTGCACGCGACCTTGGCCTGGGACTGGCTGTATAACGATCTGAACCCAACCGAGCGCCGCACGTACATGTCCCGGCTCATACGCGCGATTAACAACGTCATCGAAGCCAAGCCCAGCATCTACAGGGAAAATATGTCCGGCTATACCACCGGCTTTTATGGCGTGACGAATTCGCTTTGGTTCATCGGTTGTACGGCTTTCGGCACGGGCATCGAGGCGGAATTGGCTAATGAGTGGCTCGTCTGGGGACATGACGAGAATATGAAACTGCTCGAGTACCGTAAAGAAGCCTGCGGTGACGACGGCGGCGGCGCTTCACCCACGCTCGGGTACGTCTTCGGCGCCTATCCGTGGTCGGAGCAGAACTTCTTCTATACATGGCTGTCCAGCACGGGCGAGAACATCGCCCCGGACTATCCGCATGGGGCGATGCTCGCCAACTACATCATCTGGAACTGGATCGCCGCCGATCCGGCGCCTCTGGAATTCGGATACGGGGACACGCCGCATACGAGCAACCGGCTGCCCACCAGCCAGCTTTATACCCACATGGCCAACATCCGGCATCTGTACGGTCGGGCGTCCCCGAAAGCCGCCGCTCTGGCCCGTTACGTGCAGCAGATCGTCCCGCGTCAATCCTATTCGAGAAGCTGGTTCATCTATCCGTTTCTCCTCACCCAAATGGAAAGCTCGCCCGAACCGTTCGCCCCGGAGAATCTCCCCCTCGCACGGCATTTCGATAACATGGGCCAGATCTTTATGCGATCCGGCACGGGGAAAAACGATACGTATGGCCTCTTCGCCTGCGGCGGCACGCTCAGGCAGCATCGCCATTTCGACGCTCTGAATTTCGTGATTTACCATCGCGGCTTCTTGGCTCTTGACTCCGGAACGCGATACAAAGAATTCGACAACGGCCAGCACCTGGCGAACTATTTCGCCCAAACCGCCGCCCACAATTGCGTCGTCATCCATCAGCCGGGCGAACCGCCGGCACGATATTGGGGCGGCACCGTCACCGGAAATCACGGGGGACAACACAAACAGCTTGGCTCCGTCGTGAAAGCCTTCGAGACCAGCGAAGATTACGTTTATATTGCCGGTGACGCAACCGCGTGCTATCAGCATGGACCTGTCAAACGCAAGGGCCAATCCGACCTTGGTGAAAAGTGCAGCCTGGCGACACGCCAGCTTGTCTTCCTGCCCCCCAACCATTTTGTAATCTTCGACCGCATCGATTCAACGGACGCCTCATATCGCAAGGATTGGTTAATCCATACGGCGCATCAACCGACCCTCCATAACAAGATTATCCGGGCCGATCACAACGAAGGCCGAATGTTTTGTCGCACGTTGCTCCCAGATGATGCGGTTCTCACATCCGTGGGCGGTCCCGGCAAAGAGTTCCGGGCGGCCGGTCAAAACTGGGACATCGTTTCCGACGGCCTGAAGCCGGAGAGCCTCGCTCTAATGGGACAATGGCGCGTCGAAGTTACGCCCGGCGCCCCGCGCAAAGACGACGTCTTTCTCCACGTCGTTCAGGTCGGCGATCAACAACTCGAAGCGATGAGTGAAATAACGCTCCTCCAAAAAGAAAAC
>Ga0272442_10002133_pt1 | contig 29073 bp, 18 predicted proteins | sample SSMForm2O_FD_200262 | JGI IMG/M metagenome (GOLD analysis project Ga0272442, IMG submission 200262) | Marine sediment archaeal communities from Little Sippewissett salt marsh, Falmouth, MA, United States - SSM-Form-2O | ecosystem: Environmental > Aquatic > Marine > Wetlands > Sediment ...
CTATAATAAAAATTATTAATGGTGGGTAAAAATTGCCCCTCAGGCTCGCCTGAAAGGGTAAGCGGATTCGGGCAAAAAGAAATCCCCATCAACATAGCCCCCTGACTTCGTGGATATCTCCGCGGTTTCAACGTCGGTCGGCTTGAATTCGGTTGCCGGCCACGGCGATGTCCCCCGGTTTCCTGTGAGTAACTGGCTCACCTTTCGGGCTGTGATGGGGATTTTTTCTCTCTGTTTAATTGTAAGGTTTAAAAGTGGCGTAGTCAAGCGGTGGGGCGGGAAAAATGAAAGCAGCGGGTATTCCCCATAAGCTGATTGAACTTGCTGTAATATAAGAGGTTATATAAACAGCAGGCCGAGGATTCCCACTGCCCAGCAGTACCAGGCGAAACGGTCGAAACGGCCCCTCTGGAGTGCTTTGAGCACGAAAAAGATCGCCGCGAAACCGGAGAAAAATGCCGCGGCGACTCCAGCCAGGATCGGCCAGAGGATCGGCAGGGTCGCCAGCGCGGAGCCGAACTGCGAGGTGAATTCGAATACGGAGGCGCCGAGTATGACGGGCAGAGCCAGCAGGAACGAAAACTCGGCCGCCCTGCCCGGCGCAATGCCCAGCAGCAGGGCTGCTGTAATGGTAACTCCGGAGCGGCTGATTCCCGGCAGCAGTGCCACAGACTGGGCCAGCCCGATCAGCAGCACCCGCCACCACGATAAGGCTCCGGCCTGCCCTTTCGGTGCAAAACGGGAGCTCAAAAGGATCAGTCCGGTTACGAGCAGCATGAAACAGACCAACTGCGGCGAGCCGAAAGCAGTCTCCACACTGTCCTTGAAAAGCAGCCCGATCACCACAGCCGGGATGGTGCCCAGCACGAGGTAACAGGCCAGCAGGAAATTTTCACGCATGGAGGCTTGAGCCTCCTGCCCGGCAGCTTCCTTTTTCCAGAGGCGCGGCTTGTAAAACAGCGGCACGGCCTGGAGCATGGAGCGGATTTTTTTACGGTAGGCCAGCACCACTGCTCCGGCGGTGGCCAGGTGCACGGCCACTTCGAAAATAATCCCCGGCGTCTCCACCCCGAGCAATGCTTCGCCCAGCACGAGATGGCCGGAGCTGGAGACCGGCAGGAATTCGGTGAGACCCTGAATGATTCCGAGCAGGAGTGATTCAAAGAAATCCATCTGAAAGTATTCCCCGCAGGCTTATTCTTTTTCTCGAAGCAAGCTTATATTTAATGTAAGGTTTACGCTGGGATGTCAGGCAATATTAAATGCGAATCTATCATGCAGGCGGTAAGCTGTCAATGGCCCCGAAGCATGGAAACAGGTCAATTCTCACAGTAAAAAGCAAAATCCGGCTCAGCGGGATATTGACGGTTTTTCTGAGTGTTTTTGCCGGGGGTCTCCACGCCGGGGAAGAGCAGGCAGAGGCTTTATACAGCCGGGCACTGGAAAAAATATCCGCCGGCGAGGCAGGGCAGGCCCTGGAGTTTTTCGACCGGGCGCTCGAGATAGAGCCGGAGCACGGCAAGGCCCTGCTTGCACGCGCCGGGATTTACCTCGATCTCGGCCTGTGGAGGGATGCCCGCCGGGATTTCTGGCAGGCGAGCTTTCACACCGATCCCCGGATCAGCTCTGCAGCGCATATCGGCCTGGGGCGCGTGTACCGGACTCTGCCGTTTCGCAAGCTCCAGGCAGTTGCCCAGTACAGGCTGGCCCTCCGGGCGGACCCCGCGAACCGGGAGGCGCTCTATGCCCTGGCCGAGACCGGGTTCGCCCTCGAGGAAACCCAGGGGTACCGCATGGCTGCCCGGACTCTGGTTCGGCTGATCTGTATCGATCCGGGCTACCGGGATGCTTACCGGCAGTGGCGGGACAGGATTCTGGACCAGACGGATGACGAGCTCCGCGAGGCAGGGGCCTGTATCGAAACCTGGCTGGAAACCCGCCCGGACACAGCTTTCTGGCGCCTGGATCTGGCCCGCGACCGTTTTCTTCTCGGCGAGCTCGAACAGGCGCTTGCCACGCTTGAAACCATTGACCGGGCCGATTCCACCTCCAGGCTCACCGAGCGCAGGCTGCTGCTGGCCAGGTGCATGCTCGAGCTGGGAGATACCCTGGGCTTCGAGTCCTCCTACGCCAGCTCGCTCGGTGCAGCCGGGTCTGCCGAAGATTTCGGCTGCGTGCTCGACGAAGCCGAGACGATCTTTACCCCGCAGGAGAGCGAAGCTTACGAAAAGCTGAAAAGCATGGAGCAGATGCGTGCTTTCTGGCGAAAATTCTGGCTCGCACGCGATCCGGACCCGCTCACCTTTCATAACGAACGCCTGGTGACTCATTACCTGCGCCTGCACCAGGCCCGGAAGCTTTACCGGATGAATTTCCCCCACAGCCGCTTCCAGACCTCGCGCGACTATTTCCGGCTTGTTTCTCCGGTCTCTTATCTCTACGAGTACGACCCGGACATTTTTTTCAACCGCAGCCGCAGTCTGACAATCGACCAGCGCGGGCTGATGTTTATCAGGCACGGCCCGCCGGAGCGGATGACCAGACAGGTCACCTGGTCCAACCCGATGGAGATCTGGTACTACGGCTCGGTACATTTCCTGTTCGAGAAACATTTCGGCGCGGGGGATTTCGTTTTCGTGCCCAGTGTTACCAGCGGCGCGGGAGATATTATGCAAGCCATGCAAGGCGAGACTTACAAAGACCCGCTGCCGGCTTGCGAGCAGGACTTTTACGTTGCGGATTTCCTCGCTCCCGGCGGCCGGATAGAGATCGAGTTCTACCAGTCGGCGCAAAACCCGGATGCAGCACTTGCCGCAGGAGTCGAGGCCGCAGTGGGGGTTTTCGACACTAGCTGGGCCGGAGTGGCCCTCGACCGGCGAAACGCTGTGAAAGTCCGCACCGGGGAGCATACCTGCTGGCTTGCCGTGAACAGGGTCACGGCTGAACCTGGAGACTACCTCTACGCGCTGAAAATGGCAATCCCGCAGCACAGGGCGCTTGTGCGGGGCAGACTCGAGCTGACGCCCTATCGCACCGGGATTCTGCAGCTGAGCGGGATCGTGCTGGGAAGTTCCTCAGCCGGTGAACGGCCAGCCGTTCACCAGCGCCGCGGCGTGAGCCTGTCGCCCAGACCATCGCTTGAGTTTTTGCCCGGCGAGACGATAGAAGTCTACCTGGAAATCTACGGTCTTCAGGCCCGGCAGCCACAGGGGAGATCTTTTCGCGAGTGGGTCACGGTGAGCCGCACCGGGGAGGGAAGCAAAGGTTTCTGGCGCGGCTTGAAACGCCTTCTCGGCCTGGGAGGCAGCTCGGGCCGCACGAGCCTCACTCTGAGATTCGACCGCAGAGCGGACTCCCCAGCCGGCACGGTGACCGAGAATTTCACTATCGAGACCTCGAACCTGGCGCCCGGTCCCTACCGCGTGCTGGTTGAGGTGAGGGACAACAGCAACGGCCGCCGGAACAGCCGCGCACTGGAGTTTGAGCTTCGGGAAAAAGAAAAGGGCCGGTAAAAATACCGGCCCGAAAAATAAAGCGGCACAGCCACTCGTTTGATTCTGCATCATCCGGCAGGAAACTCAGTCAAAGAACAGCCTGCACAGCCCGGCCAGGAAATAGAGTATCATCCCTCCCAGAGCAAGGGCTCCGGCGTAGGCGAAAGCCACCGAGCCGCTGATTATACCGATCAGGAAAACAGCCAGCCCGACAAAGAACAGGGTGAAGAAAAATTTTCCCCAGCCGGACACCGGAATGATATGGTAGGCTTCCCCTTCATCCTCTTCCGTGTGGGAGCGGGCCTCCCAGATGCGGTCGATCTGTTTGCCGCTCTGCCTGGGAAAGAACATGGTAACGATCGGGGTTACCACCAGGGCTGTGACCGTGCCGGCGAAAGTCGAGAAAAAGAATGCATCCACACCCATTACATAGGCACTGATACTGCCGGCTGAGACACCTGCCAGATAACCGATCAGGGCCCCCTGCCAGTTGGTGCGCCGCCAGAGAAGGCCGTAGAGGATGGTGATCACGAAAAACGGCATGTCGAAAATGCCGACCACGGTCAGGTATGCGGCGACAACGTTTTCCCCGATCAGCGGGATCAGGTAGGCGAAAGTGATTCCCAGCAGGCCTGCCCCGAAAGTCATCAACCGCACCACTCGAAGGGTCTGCCTGGGCGAGGCTTTCTTATTCAGCAGGGTCTTGTAGATATCGTTACAGAAAAGCGTGGCCACGCCCTCCAGGTTGGTGCTGATCGTGCTCATCTGCGAGCTGAGCAGACCGCAGGCCACCAGGCCCAGAAGAAGGGTGGGCAGGGTATTCATGATCAGGGTCGGGAAAGCCGTGTCCATGTCGGTGATCCCGGGAAGGGTGACCGAGGCGCACAGCCCGGGCAGGATCCAGAGCAGGGCGAACGGCGTGGTGATAATCCCGGCCAGCACCAGGCCCCTTGCCGAGCTCTTGGCGTCTTTCGAGCTGAATGACATCTGCAGCAGACCCTGGTCAGTGCTCGCCCACTGGATTCCGATCACGAAAATTGCCAGAATGAATTGCCAGTTATAACGTCCCATGCTGGGAACCAGATCGAAATGGCCCTCGGCAACTTTCTCCACCAGGCCCGGCCACCAGCCCACCTGCTGCATCACCATCGGAAGCACGATCAGCGCTCCCCCCAGCATCAGCACGAACTGGATCACATCCGTGATAGTCACCGACCACATCCCGCCCAGGAACGTGTAGGCCACTGCGATAAAGGCGAAAATGATCAGCCAGAAAGAGAAATTGCCGGTGAACTCCAGGCCCTTCACGTGGGCGATTGTCATGAAAGCCAGAGCTGCTGCGCGCAGCACCACCCCGAGCCAGAAAGAGAGGCGGAACACCCAGTAAAAGCCGATCAGGGACCTGATCACCACATTGTAGCGCATCCCAAGGAATTCCGGCACGGTCCTGATCCGCAGGCGCCGCAGAATCGGGATGATCAACAGCCCACTGAAAACCAGCGCCATGTTTCCGGTCCAGGTGTGCCAGATCAGGGAGATACCGTACTTGTATGCCGAGCCGCTCTGGCCGATAAAACTGTAAAGGTTGACATTGGCGGCTGTGAGCGCCGCGGCAAGGATGAAAGGCGTGAGGTTGCGGCCGGCCACCATGAAATCGTCAGCAGTGTCGATCCAGCGGGAAAGCAGGTAACCGATAACAAACATCCCGATCAGGAAGACGACAAGCATACTGAAATCAACATAAGTCATCAGTTGCTCCAGGGTGTGAAAGATTGACAGGCAAAGAACGGTTTTCAGATTGATCCCTTATATATATCCCGATCAAAATAAGGCGGGGTGATAGGCGAGGTCAACAAGAAAGTTGACCGGGGCAGCGTGGATTTCAACCCCGGGTGTGCAGGAGCGTTTTACTGCTCTTCGTTGACAAAAATGAAGTTAACTTTTATACTGACTCCGGTTTTATACCCAAGAGGGGTTGCAGAAGAAATTTCCTCCGGCGCTGTGGCCGGATAAGATCAGGAGAGTAAATGGAACAATGGCTCATTATTCTGCCGATCCTGCTGTTTTCGGTCGTGATACACGAATGCGCCCACGCCATTGCCGCTGAGCGTGCAGGCGATCCCACGGCGCGGCTGCTGGGGCGGATTACGCTCAACCCGATTCCGCATATCGATCCGATAGGCTCGATTCTGGTGCCTGCGCTGCTGATAATGTCCAACAGCACGTTCTTTTTCGCCTGGGCCAAGCCGGTGCCGGTGAATCCGAACAATTTCCGCAACTACAGAAAAGACGATATCGTTGTCTCTTTCGCCGGGCCGTTTTCCAACCTGCTGCTGGCAGTGGCCTTTGCCGGGGTTCTGCTGGCCCTTATCGTTATCGTGCCGGCGGCCAGAGAATTGTCTTTCTGGCAGAGCAGTTATTTCCAGATATTTAAATTCGGAATCTGGATCAACCTGATACTGGCTTTTTTCAACCTGATTCCGATTCCGCCGCTGGACGGCTCGCATATCCTGAGGAATATCCTGCCGCCTGAGGCGGCCAGAAAATATGACCGCATCCAGCCGTACGGATTTATTATCCTGCTGGTGGCGATCTATTTCAACCTGCTGTCTATTTTTTTCCTGCCTGCCCAGGTTCTTTTTACGGGTTTAATGAAAATGGTGCTGGCCCTGGCCTCCCTGATGATTTAACCTCCGGCCCGGCAGGCCGGTCTTGTATTCTACGGATAACTTTGATAGTCAGTGACATTAGACTTTCAGGAATGGTTAACCAAAAATTCGGAGTTTCGTTTTTATGGCTGAGAAAAAAGGAATCATATTAAGCGGGATGCGCCCCACCGGAAAACTTCATATCGGCCACCTGGTGGGAGCACTGGAAAACTGGGTGGGCCTTCAGCACAGCTATGACTGCTGTTTCCTCGTTGCCGACCTGCACGTGCTGACCACCGGGTTCGAAAAAAGCGCGGAGATTCCGGCAAACATCCATGAGATGGTCTGCGACTGGCTCGCTGTGGGTCTGGATCCCGCTCGCTCCACTTTCCTGATTCAGTCCAGAGTGTGCGAGCACTCCGAGCTGAACCTGATTCTTGGGATGATCACGCCGATGCCCTGGGTGGAGCGCAATCCCACACTGAAAGAGATGATCAGCGACCTGGAGCTGACCGGCAAAATCCATTTCGGCCTGATGGGTTATCCGGTGCTCCAGGCAGCCGACATCCTTCTTTATCGGGCGAATCTCGTGCCTGTGGGCGAGGACCAGGTGGCGCACGTGGAGATGACCAGGGAGATCGCCCGGCGGTTCAACCATCTCTACAAGCCGGTATTCCCGGAGCCCAAGGCCAAGCTCACATCGACCCCGAGACTGCCCGGAACCGATGGCAAGAAAATGAGCAAGAGCCTGGGCAATTGTATTTATATTTCCGATGATGAAGAAGCGGTGAAAACCAAGGTGCGCCAGATGGTCACCGATCCCCGGAAAATCCGCCTCGGAGACCCCGGCCGGCCCGAGATCTGTTCGGTCTATTCATATCACGCCATTTTCAACAAGCCCGAAACCGGTGAAATCACCGAAGGCTGCCGGTCAGGAAAACTCGGCTGTGTCGATTGCAAAGGCAGGCTGGCCGCTGCAATCGGCACCACCCTGGACCCGATCCGCCAGCGCCGCAAGGCTTACGAAAATGATCCGCTGAAAGTCAAGGAAATCCTTCTCGAAGGCTCGAAAGCAGCCTCAAAGCGGGCAGCCGAGACCATGGCCCAGGTGCGTGAAGCGATGGGCATGGATTACTGAAAAAACCAGCGTGGCGAAAAATGGAAGAATATCAGGTTCGGCTTGATATTTTCGAAGGCCCGATGGACCTGCTGGTCTATCTGATCCGCCAGAATGAGATCGACATCTACGATATCCCGATCGCACTGCTTGCCGATCAGTACATGCAGTATGTGACCCGGATCGAAGATCTGAACCTGGAAAAGGCGGGCGACTTTCTCCTGATGGCCGCCACCCTGCTTCAGATCAAAAGCAGGATGCTCCTTCCGAGACCGGAAGGCGAGGACGAGGAGTGGGAAGACCCGCGCACCGAGCTGGTAGAGAAAATTGTCGAGTACATGCAGTTCAAGGAAATCGCCGAGCACATGCGCCGCCTGGAAGATCTCAGCTCCAGGCAGTCTGAGCGCGGTTTCTCGGAAGTCGAGTTCTATGCCCATCAGGAAGAGGAAATCGAGGTGGATGCCACGGTGAACGAGCTGATCCTCGCTTTCGGCAGGCTGCTGCTCAAGAAACCGCCGCCGGAGCCGGTACATCGTGTGGCGCGGGAGAAAATCTCCACCGCACAGCGGGTGGAAAAAATCAGAGAGATGCTCGCACGCAAAAAAAGGCTGATTTTCTCCGACCTGCTGAGCGAGGGATCGAGCCGCTTCTTTATTATAGTCACACTTGTAGCGCTGTTGGAGATGGCCAGAAGGGGCGAGATCAAAATCGAGCAGACAGACTCCTTTTCCCAGCTTTGGATTGTGAAAAAAAAGCTCGGTTCCGCAGCCGTGAACGGCGCAGGCGAGGGGCAGCAGCCACTGAATGACCAGGCCGACACGGATACAGCCGGACCGGCCCACCCGGATTGAACCTGGAACGCTAAATGGCAGAATATTCCAAACAAACAGTTCTCGAAGCCCTTCTTTTTGCCTCGGTGGAGCCGGTGTCAGCCGGTAAGCTCGCACGGGCGGCCGAGATTAAGGAAGAAGAGGCCGTGGAGGCGATTTCTCTGCTCAACGAGCAATATGAAAAGGACGGCCGCGCCTTCAGGATTATGCAAATCTCCGGAGGATACCAACTGCGTACCGTGCCGGAGCTTGCCGACTACATTCGAAACCTGGGGAGACAGATCGCAGCGCACCGGCTCAGTCCGGCCGCCCTGGAAACCCTTTCGATCATCGCTTACCGCCAGCCTATCGGCCGCGCGGAAATCGAGAAAATAAGAGGCGTCAACCCCCACGGAGTGCTGAAAACCCTGATCGAGAAGAAACTGATTACTGTCTGCGGGAGAGCCCCGGTACTGGGCAGGCCCCTGCTCTACGGTACAACACCCGAATTCCTGCGCTATTTCGGCCTGCCGGACCTGAGCAACCTGCCCAAGGAAAGCGAGCTGGAGGTTATTCTGGGCGAGGAGGACGCTGACAGCAAGCACCAGCAGAGCGATGAAGGCGAGGAAAATGGAGAAATACAGAATCAGCAGGTGCTGATCTAGATCCCCGGTCTGCCGATTTCTCTTTGATCAGTTTTCAGTAAAGCCTCACCTCTTGACAGGCTTCCATTAAATTCGCTGTTCAGCTCTGTGGCCATCCTGGCCGGTAAGCGTTAAAATTACGATCCCTCTGTAAAAGTACTATTTAACCGGTGTTGAGACGGTGAATCGAAAAAACTCCGCCGGGACAAGCGGAAAAACCCGGGGTGAAAAAATCCAGAAAGTACTCGCAGAGGCCGGGATCTCCTCGCGCCGGGGAGCTGAGGGCCTTATCCGGCAGGGCCTGGTGCGGGTCAACGGCACAGTTGTCGACAATCCTGCAATAAGGGTTGATCCGGCAGAGGATGTTATCGAATGCAGGGGCGAGAGGCTGTTCTTGCCGCGCAGCAAGCCCCAGGGCCTGATTCTTTACAAGGTTGCAGGCTATGTGACCTCCAGGGGCGATCCCCACAACCGCAACACGGTCTACAACCTGTTGCCCAAAGAGGAACGGAGCCGAAAGTGGCTCTATGCAGGAAGGCTGGACAAGGACACCGAGGGCCTGCTCTTTTTTACGGACTCAGGCGAGCTGGTGCACCGGCTGACTCACCCCTCTTACAAGGTGAAAAAGCAGTACCGGGCGAAAGTCCTGGGAAAGCCGACTGCCGCCGCGCTGAAAACTCTTGTCAGAGGAGTGCGCATTGAAGGCAGGCTGATGTGCATGGATCGGGTGCGGGTCCTGAAAACCGAAGCGGACGGCGCCGTTCTGATCGTGGAGCTGCATCAGGGAGAGAAACGCCAGGTGAAAAGAATGCTGGGAAAGCTCGGCCACGAGGTCATTTCTTTATGCCGCACACGCTTCGGCCCGCTGAGCTTGAAAGAGCTGAAACCCGGACGGAGCCGAAAACTGACAGAGGCGGAAATGGATTCCCTGGTCCGTGAAGTCAGGATAGGGAATTGAGCGAATATCATCTTTTGTTTGACAGAAGATTGAATCTCACATTATTATTTGAATTAAAATACGCCTTAACGCTAAAAATCTTCATCCGGACTAATTCCGGCAATTGTATGACAGGGGTGGAATCGATCTGAAATGAACAATACCGCAAGATACATTTTACTGAGGCGCGTTTTGCTTTTTTGCCTTTTCCTGCACCTGGCCGTTTCAATTTCTCTGTCAGCGGAAGAAATCCCCCTTTACCTGCTGGAGATGGGCGCCGGTGCGGATGATTACGCCCTCTTGGTGGACAAGAAATACCAGGAGATCCACCTTTACAAAAACTCGCCGGATGGGCCCAGCCTGCAGAAAAAATTCCGCTGCACCACGGGCAAGAACAATAACGGAACCAAGAGCCGCGAGGGGGACAAAAAGACTCCCAACGGCATCTATTTTTTCAGGGGGATCCTGGAGGATGATCAGCTTCCCATAAAGTACGGAGCCCGTGCCTTGACCCTGGACTATCCCAATTCCTACGACCGCCTTTTCAACAAGACCGGCTATGGTATCTGGCTGCACGCAGTGGATGAGGACGAGCGGGTGGAGATCAGCTACGATACTGAGGGCTGTGTTGTGGTGACCAATGAGGATATCCTCGAATTAAGCCGGTTCATCTCGCTCAACTCGACCCCGATAATAATCGACGACACCATATCCGCTGCCTCTGCTGACAATCTCAAGGCTGAGAGGCAAAAGGTTCTCGACTTCGTCCATCACTGGGCCGATGTCTGGCAGAACAAGGATATCGACCGTTACATGGACTGTTACGAAAACCGTTTCTACAGTTATGGACGCAACAAACAGCAGCAGCGCTCCTACAAGCAGCGCCTTAACCGGGCCTACAAAACGATCGAGGTGGACCTTTCCGATATCCGGGTTTACGGCTATCACGATTATTACGTGGTTGCATTCACCCAGGAATACCGCTCCGATCTTTTCTACTCCAAAGGACCCAAGAAGCTTTATCTGGACAGGGGAGAAAACGGCCTGAAAATATTCGCCGAGAGAATGAACCGGTAATCTGCACCGGTTTAAGTCTCCGACACAGCTCTGCCGCACCCGCACTGCAATCCTTCTCAACTGCAACGGTTCATGCTCCTGACGCTTACTGTCCCGGTCTCCGCATTCTGTTCCTGTTACTTGATTTGACCATCAAGGCCGGGTATACTATATACTGTATGTTCGAACGGTTTCCCGCCTTGCTTCCAGGCCTGAAAATCCACCGCATTTTCGGAGCAGTTCTTAAATTGAGCGCGCTTACCAGTAAACAGAGATCGCTGCTGGAGAAGATACTGGCGGTTTATCATCCAGTCTGGTCCTCGCGAGTGAAGGATCTGGGTACCATTCCGGCGGCTGAGTTTTCCCGGATCGCTGAATATCTCGAACGCGCGGTCCGGGCGCTGGAGCTTTTCGTTCCGGCGCGGCAGCCCGGTTACGGTGTCACGGAAAGAGGCGGGGATGCAGTAGTGGCATATTTCACCGGAGACCAAGCCCGCCCGGGCAAGCCTTACTACCTGATGATCGATGTCAGCGGCTTTACCAAACTGCTGACCTTCCTTACCGACAGGTTCGGCAAGCAGGAAGCCGGCGACATAATGAACATGAGCATTCTCAACCGTTACTGTTTGAACCGGATGGGGGCGCTCATTTCATATTACGGCTCCGGCGAGCCGGACGATCCGGGCTCAGGCGGCGAGAGGGCGCTGAAAAGCGCGCTGTCTTTTCGCGCCCTGCTCAAAGAAATCACCCTCCAGGTGCGTGGGGAACTCACGCAGAAACTCTCCGGCAAGCCCCATCAGGATGAGATAGAGGCATTTATCAGCGGCCTTGAGATCAAGGCGAGCGCCGGGGTCGTTGCCGCAGCAAGGTCCGGTCTCTCAGGCTTTTACGGCCGTGAGCACCGGGTCCGGATAACCTGGGGCAGGACGGCGCGCCACCTGGCCGGCGCGGAGAAGGTGGGGGGGAGCGACGACAAGGTTACTCCCGGGATGGCCGAGGTCAAGGGAGTCGGTTTCGACCGGCATGTTTCCCGGCATCTGGAAAGCTTGCTGAAAAAGGGCTGGATCACGCCGAGGGATTTCAGGCTGAAAACTTTCGGCGCTTTTGAAAAACTGGTGCTTACCGCCCGCGGTGAGAGCCGCCTGTACGAAAAGGTCCAGGATATTCTAAGCGGGTTCAACGAAGGGCCCGCTGACAGCTCAGCCCTTCGGAGCGGCGCCGGCTCGCTCACCGTAAAGGAGCGTTTCAGGCGTATCAGAAAAACGGTTTCCCGCGTTGAGGCGGTTCTGCCCTACTTGCAGGGAATCGAGCTGGTGGAGCAGGTCGTTCGGGGCCTGGGCTCCGGCGGTAAATTGCAGAACCTGTTCGGCGAGCGCGCCAGCAGGGTACACGAAACAGGTATCCTGTTCGCCAATTTCAGCCTGGCAGATTCCAAGCTGCTGGACGAACTGGCAGAGGCCATGCATGAGGTGATGGAGCGCTACGGCCTGGTGTATAAATACAATATTTTCCCCAAGGGCGATTTCAACCTGATGGCTGCTCTTGGCCTGGATATTTCAGGAGCGCCGGAAACAGATCGTGTTTACGCCGAGGTTCTCTGGCAGTGCTGGCGGGACCTGGTTGGAGTGGTGGGCAGGAATTTTAGCGGGGACGTGCGGCTGCGGGGAGGAATGAGCGTGGGGCAATGCCTCCAGGGGCCGGTGGGCGATAACCTTCTCCACAATGAGCTGACAATCATCGGCCCGGACTGCAATCTTGCGGCAAGGCTGGTGGCGCGCGCGCTCACTATGAGGGAAAAAGACAGCACCCTGATTGTGGCAAGCAACAGCTACGGCCCGCTGGGCCACCTTGTCCAGCCGGTCGGCCCGTTCGAACATGCCCTGCTCAAAGGTTTCCGTGAGCCGGTGCCGCTTTATTCGGTCAAGCCGCGCAGCGAATACGAAAGCCCGGCTGCATTTGCCCAGCGGCTGCGCCGTCTCCCACTGGTCACCGTGCACGGCAGGCTCGTGGACCGGCTCAGCCGGATGCGGCTCGACAACAAACTCTCCGCCAGCCTGGATTATATCGAAAGCTACGCTGAAACGAGCGCTGGCCGCAGACGGCCGCCCAGCCCCATTCTCGCATTTTACGGCCCCGGCGGGGCCGGTAAAACGCGCAGGCTTGCGGAAATCATGCATTGGTGCAGGGAAAAAGGCTGGACCCTTATTTTCGCCGAATGCCTGAGTTGGTACCAGGGAGCGGGCGGCCCCACTGCAGAGGGCGAAAACCACGGCCAGACTCATGCAGTACCGTTCTACCCTGTTATCCGACTCTTGAAAGAACAGGTTTTCCAGATCCCGCCGCACGAATATGGCGAAAAAGCGCTCTCCAGGATTGTCAAAAAGCTCGCCGGCCTGTTCGGGGGAACCCTGCTTGCCGACCAGATCAAAATACTCGCCTCTTTCCTGGGTATCGAGACATTTGATCAAAGCATTTCCGACAGCTTGAGCCCGGAAGAGAGGCGGAACGTCTTTTTCGAGTTGGTGGGGGATATTTTCGACAGGATGACAGCCGGCGCCGAGGTGAAAATCCTTTTCTGTATCGATGACATCCAGTGGGCCGACCCGGCAAGCATCAGGCTTTTGAGCTTCCTGCGCAACCGGGTGAAAAGCGGTCTCTTGTTTTGTGTCACGGCCCGGAAGCGGAAAGATCTTGCCGCACTGATACCGGATGAGCAGGAAGAGCCGGAGGCCGCAGCCAGCCTCATCCTTCAGCTCGAGCCCCTCAAAGCCAGAGGCGTGCGGATGCTGGCCAGGCTGGCCCTGGGCCTCGCCCCCGAAACCAAGCTGCCCCTCGGCTTGCGCAAACGGCTCAGTGAACTGGAGAACAATCCGCTTTTCATAATCGAATTCTGCCGCAAGCTGCTCGAACAGGAGGTGGTATTCGTTCGCGACAGCCTGCTTCAGCGCATGGACGCACAGGCTCTGGAGCGGGTCACCATCCCCGACCGGGTCCAGTCTGTGGTCGAGGAGATGGTTAATCGGCTCCCGCGCGGAGAATTCGATATTATCAGGCATGCCTCGGTTCTGGGCAATATCCTGCGCTGCCGGGACGTGGCCGAGTTGAATATCAGCATCATCGGCAAAAAGGAATTGGATGAGCAAAAAGTTCAGCAGGCCCTTCACAGGCTCGCTGGCAGGCAGGTGCTGGAAATCGAGCAGGACAGGGGAATGGATTCGCGTTACCGGTTCAGCCGCGCCCTGATCGCCCAATCGCTCTACCAGGGATTGACACCGTCTCTCCGGAAAAGGCTTCACGGCCTGTCCGCCGCGATCTGGGAAAAATCGGCAGTGGAGAACAAGCTCGAAAAGAACCTTAGCTGCGCGATGCACTACGAGCTGGCCGAAAAACCGGATCGGGCAGCGGGCTATTACCTTGATTCAGGGCGCATGGCAGGGGGGCTGTTCGAAAACGAGAAATCTGTCGAGCTGCTGGGCAAAGTCGAGCGGTTCTGCGATTTGCATAGAATCCAGGAGCGCGACCGCCTGATGCTCGAGCTGCACCGCATACGCTCCGGGGTTCTCCTGCCGCTGGGTAAATACCGCAGCGCACTTGCTGACTGTAGCAAACTCGAAGACCTCGCAGGCCGGCTGGCCAGAAACGAGCTTCTCGCCCAGGCAGTCCTTCAAGCTGGAAAGGTGTACCTGATAAGGGCCAAAAGCGGGGATTACGACAAGGCCCTGGCTGAATTCCGCAGGGCGGAGGAAAGCTCTGCCGGATACAGGCTGCTCGAACTTGAATCGCATAACGGCCAGGCGCGTGTACTTCTCGAAATGGGCAATCTGCTCGCAGCAATGGAAACGGCCCGTTCCTCTCTGGCCGAGCTGGAGAAAAGCTCGCCGAAAGGCAAAATCGATACTCACGAAACGATTCTCAAGGCGCGCATCTATCGCAATCTGGGCAGCAGCCTGATGCGGCTGGGCAAACACAAAGAGGCCCTGGCCGAGTTTGAGACGGCGCTCGGCCTGCTGGACGACCAGGGGGTCAGCGCCTTCCTGCCGGTTAAAGCGCAGCTACTGAACAGCAAGGCCCTTGCCCTGAGTTCCTCTTTCAAGCTGGAAGAGGCGCTGGATGTTTACTACCAGGCGAAATCCGCCGCCAGGCGCGTGGGGGATGTGAACCTTCAACTGATGGTTCTCAACAACATGTCGGTGAGCCTGAACGACTCAGGCAAAAACGCCCAGGCCCTCGACCTCCTGTTGAACAGCTACGATTCGATCAGCAAGCTGGCCGGGGAAAGCAGGTCACTCGCTGCATTCGAGTTCAATATCGGTGAAAGCTACCATTTCATGGAGGATTTGCAGCAGGCGGAGATCCATTACAGACGCTCTCTGGGGATTGCACATAAGATCGGCAGCATACAGTTTGCGGTGAATATCATGTATAATCTGGGAGAGGTGTTGCGCGACCAGGGCAGCACAGGAGAAGCCGGCAGGATTCTTCAGGAAGCTCTGGACACGGCCCGCAAAAACCATTATCACCAGCAGGAAATGGACCTAGAGAACCTCCTCGGAGAAATTGACCTGGCCGGGGGGAACATTGCCCGGGCCATCGAGCGCCACCAGAATGCAGCAGCCTTGGCCGGGGAGCTGGATGACCGGTTCGGGGAAAGCTGGAGTAAGAGAAATCTGGCGGTGGCCCTGCTCGAAACAGGCGACAGGGCGCGTTCTGCGCAGGCCTGCCGGATGCTGGTGGAATCACTGGAGCTTGCACGCCTGGTGGCCCAGCCTGAAAACATCATGGAATCCCTGAACATGATCCTTAAGTACCGGGAAAGCCTGAAATTGAATACCGGCGATTGCCGCAAATTCATACAGGAGCTGGAGAAACTTGCCCGCAATTGTAACAGCCGGAAATATCTCGATCTCTGCAACTGCTATCGGCAGTCGGAGGGATAGGCCGCGATGATCAGAAGAAAAAAGGGCGTTCCGCGCCGCGGTGAGGATCAGCCGGCAATGAGCCTTCTGGGTGAAATTCTCGCCGGGGTCAATCCTTCCTGGGCAGAGGCCTGCCGCAGGAGCGAGTTGGAGGCGATAGCGACGGATGAATTAGGCCCGCTGCTGGTTTACCTGGAAAACGTGCTTGAAAATGTCAGCCTTTTCATTCCCGCACGCGACCCCTCCTACGGTATTTCCGAGCGCGGCGGGGATGCCATCCTCGGCTACCTGCGCAACCGCTGTGATGACGGAGCCTACTTTTTCTTTGCCGATGTCAGCGGTTTCACGGCACTGCTCACCTTTCTGACCGAGCGGTTCGGCAAGGAGGAAGCCGGCGATATTATGAACCTGAGCATCCTTAACCGCTTCTGCCTGAACAAGATGGGGCTCGCGCTGGACTATTTCAAGGACGAGGATGACGGGGGAGACAGGGCGCTGGCGGCTTTCAAGGTAATGCTTTCGATCCGGGCCGCAATGCCTCTGGTGACCCGCGAGGTGCGCCACGAATTAAGACACAAACTCGTGGGAAAGCCTCATCAGGATAAAATTGAGGCGTTTATCGACAAGCTCGTGGTCCGGGAGAGCGGAGGGCTTGTTTTCGATCCCCGGCCCAGGAGCGATTTCTACGGCAGCCTGGTGCGCTCGAGAATCACCTGGGGCGCCACCGGTAAGCTCGTTGCCCAGGCGGAAAAACTTGGCGGAAGCGACGAGCGGGTCCGCGACGATGTGCAGGAAGTAAAAGGGTTCGGAATCGACCGGCGCTGCTACGAAAGGCTCTCCGACCTGTTCGAGCGGAAATGGCTGGGCCTTGAACCTGCAGACCTGGTCGTTTCCCGCCCGGAAGGCCATTTTCGCAAGCTCGTAATCGCCCCCTCGGGCATGGATAAGATCGGCGAGTTTGTCGAGGATTTGTGCGCCAGGGGCTTTGAACAGAAAAACGCAGTGAAAGACGCGGTTGCAGGACCCGGTTCCGAATCCGGGAAAAAACGGGTTAGGGAGATAGCAGGCCTGCTTTCCGAGGCGGAAAAGTATATCGGCGGCAGGTCCCTTCTGCTTCACATCGTGCGCAACCTGGGTCCGCAGGGCAACAAGAATGTCCTGCTCGATGAATCCTGCTCGGCCATGCGGGACAACGGCGTGCTGTTCTGCAATTTCGAAATCTCGGGCGAGAAAGTGCTCGATCCACTGGCCGATGAGGTTCGGCAGGTGATGGTCCGATACGGCATCCACTACAAATACAATATCTTTCCCAAGGGTGATTTCAACCTGATGGGTGTGCTGGGCACGCTGTTCAGCGAAAAGAAAGGGAGTGATCGCTATTATGCCGAGATACTCTGGAACGTATGGTGCGATCTGAAAGTAGTCCTGGGCAGAACATTCGGCACCGAGGTGAAAATCCGCGGCGGGATGAGCGTGGGCAAAGGCCTTCAGGGCCCGGCCGGCGATAATATTGTCAACAACGAGGAAACGATTATCGGGCCGGACTGCAACCTGGCCGCGCGCCTGGTGAACGAGGCGCTGGAGACCGACAGCTCCGGCAGCCTGGCGAATCCCTCGGGTACGATAATCACTATCGACAGCCACCGAAGAAAGATCGAGCACCTGATTCAGCCTGCGCCCTCGGTGCGCCGGGCAGACCTCAAGGGTTTCAGCAAGCCGGTCGCTCTCTATAGCCTCTCCGGGCGCAAAGAAGTCGAAAGTATCGTGGAATTCATCGCCCGGTTGCGCAAGGTGCCGCTTGTCACTGTGGAAGGCGAAGTGGTGCGGGATTTCCAGGATATGCGTAAATGCCGCTTTCTCTCCCGGTGCATGGACCTGGTCGCTCAGGTGGCTGACCACAGGCGGGAGCGCTCCCAGCTTGTGGCTTTCGTGGCAGGCAGCGGCGTGGGCAAAACCAGGAGGATCGCAGAGCTCGCCCATTGGGCACTGGAGCGCGGCTGGACGGTTTATTTCAGCGAATGCTACAGCTGGTACCAGGGTAAGGCGCCGAAAGCGGGGAAGGCTGCAAAACTCACTGCTGCGCAGGCTGAAAGCCATAGCGACGAAGGTGCCTATCCTTATTATCCATTCATCCGTATCCTCAAAGAGCAGATTTTCCGGATCAACAACCAGGATCCGCCCGAACTGAAGCGGAACAAGATCGCCGAAGTGCTCTCGATGCTCGATCCCTCCAGGCCGGAGATGGCCGAGCAGGCCCCGGTGATCGCTTCCTTCATCGGTGTGGATTTGCCGGAGAGCAGCTTTTCCTCGGCCCTGGACGCCGAGGGGAAGAGGAACATTTTCTACGAACGCACCGGAGACATATTCGCCCGCGAGGTCGAGCGGAAAGGCCCGGGAAGCGTGGTTCTGCTCTGCATCGACGACCTTCAGTGGTCCGACCGCAACAGCCTCCATCTGCTCAACTATATCCTCCGCCGGGTCAACCAGGGGCTGGTGGCGTTTGTCAACGCCCGCAAAGCGAGCCAGCTCGGCATCCTTCGCGACAAGAACCTCCCGGTCGAACGCCTCACTCTCAGACCCGGGGTGCTCAAACTGCGGGCGGTCGAGAAATTGGCCGGCCTTGTACTCGGTATCGATTCCGAAGATTCTGAATCCGGTATGCCCGGGGAGCTGAAAGCAAGAATCGAAAAGGAGCTGGAGCGCAATCCCTTTTTCGTGATCGAGTTCTGCAGTAAGATTCTCGAACAGGAGATTGTCACTGTTGCCGACGGCAAGTGCACCAGGTTCGACAGCGAAAGTTTCCACCACGTCTCGATTCCCACCAGGATCCAGGGGATCATCGAGGACCGGATAAATCTTCTGCCCAAAGAGGAATATGCGGCAATCCAGTATTCGAGCGTGCTGGGCAACATCCTGCGTTATATGATCATCCGCCGTTTCCTGCCCGTTGTGGACCGGGATAATCTGTTCGAGGGCTCGGACCTGGGAGAGATATTCAGCAGGCTCACCGGCCAGGAGATCACCCGCCTTGAAAACGAGAGGGACCCGGACTGGGTCTATACATTCAAGCGGGCGTTGATCGGTGAGAAGCTCTACCAGGAGCTGATTCCCTCGATGCGCAAAAGACTTCACCGGGAAGTTGCAAAAATATTCGAGAATACCGAGCTCGCCAACAGGTTCGAAAAAGCACTGCTCACCGCGCTTCATTATTCCAACGCCGAGGTGCCGGACAGGTCCTGCAAGTATTATCTCGAGGCGGGGAAGCTCGCCAGGGAGGTGTTCGACAATGAACGGAGCCTGATGCTGTTCGATCGCATCGAGAAAATCCTGAGCGAGTACAGGGTCCGGCACGCCGGGAAGCGGAAAATGAGCATGCTCGAAAACAGAGGCCAGGTGAACCTTCTGCTGGGCAACTATGACAAGGCGCTCGGGGATTTTGAAAAACTCGCCGGCCTGGCCTTCTCCTCAGGCGAGGACGAGCTGGAGGCCCGCGCCAGACACCTGAGAGGCAACACTTATTTCCAGCGCGCACGCGAGGGTGATTTCGAACGCGCAATCGAGCATTTCTCCCTTGCCGCACTGAAATTGAAAGACAGCCTCCTGCTTTGCGAAATCCTGAATGACCGGGCACGCACGCACCTGGAAAAAGGAGAGCGGGATGAAGCCCTCGAGTGCCTCGATAAGTCCGAGAGGATTTTCGCCCGCCTGGCCGGCTCCCCTCTTTCTGTGGAAGAGCGCATGTTCAAGGCCTCTCTGCTGCGCAACCGCGGAAGCGTGTTTCACCGCGCGGGTGAGTTCGACCGCGCGCTGGGGATATACCACGACGCCCTGGAGCTGGTCGAAGACGAAGCAGAGCCAAGCTTGAAAAAAATCAGGGCAATGCTGCTGAACTCGATCGGCCTTTCGCTGATGAAAGCTTTCAAGCTGGAGCAAAGCCTTCAGTATTTCAAAAAGGCCCTGGAACTGGCAAGCTCGATTGGTGATCTGAAAACCGAAATCCAGGTTAGAATCAACATGGGAGTTGTGGATAACGATATGGGCCGTAACCGGCAGGCCCTGGAAACGCTCTCTGCCCAGCACGACACCCTCGAGGTGCTGGTGGGCGAGACAAAAGAGCTTGCCGCGCTCCAGTTCAATATCGGCGAAAGCTATATGTTCCTGGAAAAGTATGAGGAATCCGAGCCCTGGTACCGCCGCGCTTTGAGTATCGGAGAGCGTATCGGCTACAAGGAATTTGTCGTGGGCACGCGCTACAACCTGGCCGAGGTGCTGCATACCACCGGCCGCTCCGATGAGGCGCTGGAAGTGCTAGAGCCCGCCTTTGACATGGCCCGCCAGGGGGGCTGGAGCCTTCAGTTGATGGATATCTCGAACCTTTCGGGAGAGATTCACCGCGAGGGTGGAAAGTTCTCCCGGGCGCGCGATTGTCACCAACGGGCTCTGGAAATCGGCCGTCAGTTGAAAGACGATTTCGGCAGAAGCTGGGCTTTGCGCAACCTGGCACTCGATATAATGCAGGATCCGGATTCCGAGCCGGCCGAGGTGGATTCCTGCGGCAAGCTGCTTGCCGAATCAGTCGATCTGGCCCGCCAGGCCGGGCAGCCGGAAAACCTGATGCACTCTTTGCGCGAGCTCATCCGCTGGAAGCTCGATAACTGCCGCAATCCGCGGGATGCCGCCCCGCTTTACGAGGAGCTGAAAGCCCAGGCGGATAGAGTGGGCAGCAAATCTTTCAGCGAATTCTGCCAGAGCGTGAGGGGCCGTCTTGGAGGGGAAAAAGATTGAAGGCCGGTTTCTTGAGACATTGTCCGCAGGGTCGTAAAAAATGTTGATAATTACCGGCGGTTTGTTTAATTTGACTTCTTAATTATTCCCAACCCAGTTAGCACTTCGAACAAGTCGATTCAAAAACCGAAGCCTTACGCCAGGTGGAGTTAGAATGGGACGTATCGTAATGAAATTCGGGGGCACTTCTGTCGCCACGGCCTCACGCATGCTCTCCGTAGCGGAGATTGTGCGCTCCAGACTCGGTCAGCAGCCGCTGGTGGTTGTCAGCGCGGTGGGTGTATCCGAGCCGGAGGAGAGCAAGATCACCGACCAGCTCGAGGCCATGGCGGAAATTGCCTTCGCCCACAAACCGATCGAGGAAAACCTCGATAGAATTAGAAACAAGCACAAAAAAGTGCTCCGGGAGCTCGGTCTGCCTTGGAAAACTGTCGAATCGGTCTGGAAAAAACTCGTCAAGGCTTTGGCTGATACAGACAGGCCTTACCAGGAATTTCTCGATGAGATTTTCTCTTTCGGCGAAAGGCTTTCCAGCAAAATTATTGCCGAACTTTTTAACAAACAGGGCATTCCTGCCAGGTATGTGGAGGTCGAGGAGCTGGGGATCAGGACCACTGAAAAGTTCCAGGATGCAAGTGTGCCTGAAGAGTTCGAGGAGCTTGTGCTGTCCGGTTTGCGCAACGAGAAAAAGATTCTTGTAATACCCGGTTTCGTGGGCCAGACCGCTGACGGCCGGGTAACCACCCTGGGCCGCGGTGGCAGCGACTATACCGCTGCCCTGGCCGGTGCCGCTTTCGTGGTGGATGAAATCCAGGTCTGGACCGATGTCAACGGGATGCGGAGCGTTGACCCGAAGCTGATACCCGATGCCGAAAGACTCGAATGCATCTCTTTCGATGAAGCCAAGGAGCTGGCCTATTTCGGCGCAAAGGTCCTTCACCCCAAAACTATCGAACCGGCAATGCGCAAGAATATTCCGGTGGTGATCCTGAACTCTTTCCAGCCGGACGCCGAGGGTACCAGGATCATGAACGAGCCTGTCAAACAGAACAAGATGATCAAGGCCATAGCCAGCAGGACCGGGGCTTACCGGCTGAATATCGAATCCACCAAGATGCTCGGTTCCTCGGGATATATGGCGCGGATTTTCAACATATTCGCAAAGTACGAAACCGATATCGAGGTGATGGCCACAAGCGAGGTGTCGGTATCGCTGACCGTGAACAACCCGCGCAAACTGGACAAGGTGATCAAGGAGCTCGAGGGGTTCTCCAATGTCTCGCTGGACAAGGGCAAGACAGTAATCTGCCTGGTGGGCGAAGGGATGAGCCATACACCCGGTGTCTCCGGCATGGTGTTCAGCACCCTGGGCACCGCGGGGGTTAATGTGGAGCTGATCTCCCAGGGCAGTTCGGAGATCAATATCACTTTCATGGTGGATGACAAGGACGCGGAGCGCGCGATCAAGGCGCTCTATTACGCCTGTATCAGCTGAGTGCTGGCTGTTCGGCAAAGCGATTCGATTATCAAAGGCCGGGTGCAACTGTTGCACCCGGCCTTTTTTTCTCTTTCTTGAACTATGAATCCGCAAAGCTTATAATACTTGTTGGTTACTTTTCTTCCGGGATCTGAAACAGCTCTTCCGGGCTCTGCCTTATGGTATCCTCTTCAGGGAGACCGGAAGGTTTTTTCTTTAAGCAGCAGGGGAGCAACATTAAATCCCCCCCTGCAAAGGAAAAGCAACAAGAACTCCCCCTTTGAAAAAGGGGGACACAGGGGGATTTCTCAATCTGTTCGCCGCTTGCGATGAATAAGATCGATCAAATCCCTGGCTGAGATATTCCGCGGTTTTGCGCGTCACGCTTTACTATAGACTCAATTCTCGATGACCTAATCACTGGAGCACTCACCATGAACAGGAGAAATTTTCTCACCCGGAACCTGGCTGTCGCCTTCTCCGGCGCTGCCCTCGGAACGACAATCACCGGCAGGGCCGGAGCCGCAGAAGGGGAAAAAACAAGGATCAGCAGCCCCGGCGGCAGGGCTCTGCGGATCGGCATGATAGAGCTCGACACGAGCCACGCAGACGGCCTGGCCCGGGAAATCACCGGACTGGAGGGGGTTGAGCTGACCGCCGTAATCAACCGCGGCCTGGTATACGGAAAAGATCGCACGGACAAATTCGTCTCCGAGCACAAGGTCAAGCATGTCTGCAAAACTCTGGAGGAGATGGTGCCGCTGGTGGACGTGGCCCTCTCGATCGGAGTGAACTGGGAAAACCATGTCAGTGATGCCGAGCCGTTTATCAAGGGCGGCAAGCCGGTTTTTATCGACAAGCCGGTGATCGGGCGGGAATCTGACGCGCGCAGGCTGATGGAGCTTGTCGCCCGGTACAAGACCCCGGTTTTCGGCGGCAGCACTTTCCGCTATCAGGACAACCTGCCCCAGTTCAAGCAGGAGTTTCAGCAGCGGACCGATAAGGTGGCACTCACCGTGTACGGCAAGATCAACTCCCACGGCCGGGACGATATGCTCGACCTGATCTACTACGGTATCCACGGGACCGAGGTCATGCAGGAGTTGATGGGCCTGGGTGCGGTGAGCGTGAACTATCTCGATTTTTACCGCAAGCAGCATATCATCCACGTCCACTACGACGACAGGCCGCCTGTGATCTTGATGCTCGGCTGGGCTCGCAACCGGAACGAAGTGGCCCTGCTCACGGACAAGAGTATCGAAAGCCTCGTTCCCGGCGGGGGAGAGACCTATTCGAAAATCCTCTCCGCAATGGCGGAGAGTATCACCACACGCAAGACGGACAGGCCGATCAGCGAGCAGGTGGAGGCCTGCCGGATTCTGATCGCCGCGCAGAAGAGCCGTATCCTGGGAAGGAAAGTCTACCTTGCGGAATTGACAGAAGCCGATGGATTCAACGGGAAAAAATTCGGCCTGGAATACGCCAGGTTCAGGGCGATGAGCAGGCAGCAGCTTCGTAACTGGCGCGAGGCGGAACACCGTTGATCCGGCAGTCAGTGTAAATAACCGGTCGAACCGGGCGGGCCTTGATGCCCGCCCTTTGCTTTTGCGCCCACCTTCAGCGAATTATATCGAAACTGCCGAATGTGATTTATCCCTCCTTTTCTTGACAAAGTATGCAGGCGGGACTACAATGAAACAAGAAACTTTGCATCTAGCCCTTGATTCCTTGTCATGCCTGCGCTTGATCAATTCGAGCGCGGCATTTTTAGCTTGAAAATATCCCGATAAGTCAGAACCTCTTTTCAATTCCCGAAACAAATCCTGACATTTTGTTAATTCGCTTGTAGTCCTCAGCCGGGAGTTTCCATGAAAGTCAAAGAACTAATGACAAAAAACGTGCTTTCGGTGAAGAAGAATATCTCGATCCGCAAACTGGTTAAGCTGTTGATTGAGCACTCGATCACCGGCGCACCAGTTGTTGAAGAGGACGGTACGCTGATCGGTGTCGTCTCCTCCAAGGATGTGATCCGGGCAATCGAACACCTGATCCGCGTGCATATCAGTATCGACGAACAGCAGGAGGACAGGGGCAAGTACAACTGGGTCGATGGAATAATGACCCGCAAGGTGATCACAGTCTCGGAAGAGGATGACGTGCAGGATGTCTTCCGCATGATGATCGAGCGCAAGATCCATCGCGTCCCGGTAGTCACCGACGGCAAGCCGGTGGGGATTATTTCCAGCCAGGATGCGTGCAGGCTGGTTTCCGGCCTGGATGAACTCAAAATGAAAAAGTGAGTGCAATGCCGGATCGCCTGGATAAAAATTTCATCGTACTCTCCGATGATTTCCGCTTTCCGTTTTCCAAGGGGCTGATGGCCCGCTCGCTGATGCGCGCCGGTATCAGTTCCGAGGAGGCTTACGAGATCGCCAGCACGCTCCAGGAAACTTTTCTGGCCGAGGGTGTTAAGGAAATCCACCGCAGCAAGCTCAAAAAACGTACTTTGAGCCTGATCAAGAAGCGTTTCGGCAAGGAAACCGCGGCCAGTTACGAAAATTGGAAACTGCATGGCGAGGCGATCTATGTCGGCGATACCGGCGAGCAGGAGCCGTTTTCCCGTGGTATCCTCGCCCAAAGCCTTCTGGCTGCAGGCCTCAGCCCTGATATCGCCCACGATGTGGCTGAAAAAATGGCCGCCGATCTGAGCGAAAGGGGAGTCAAAAATATCAGCCGGGATCACTTGCGGCGGTTGACCTACCAGATGCTGGACGCCAAGTTCGAAAAGCGGTTTGCCAGGCACTACCTTATCTGGCGGACTCTCAAGGGTCCGGACAAGCCGCTGATCCTGCTTTTCTGTGGCGCCACCGGTACGGGCAAATCCTCGCTCTCGGTGGAAATAGCACATCGCCTGGGGATCACCAGGGTGATCGGCACGGACACGATGCGCGAGATTATGCGCGGAATGTTCTCCCGCAAGCTGATGCCGTCTGTCCACGAGTCCTCCTACGCTGTATGGAAAACTCTGGTCAGGCCTTTCAGCGATACGGTCGATCCTGTTCTGTCCGCTTTCCAGGAGCAGACCCAGCGGGTCAATGTCGCAGTGCATGCGATATTGAGCCGGGCGATCATTGAGAACCTCTCGATGATTATCGAAGGAGTGCATCTGCTGCCGGAGATGGTATCACAGGAATTTTCCGGGGAAGCGATCATTATTCCGATCCTGATCTGCACCTGCCAGGAGGAATTGCACCGCAACCGTTTTATCAACCGTGGCCAGGAGGCCCAGGAGCGTTCCTCGCAAAAATACCTCGAGAATTTCGAGAGCATCCGCAGAATCCAGGATGCCCTGATCTCCAAGGCCGAGAAGAATAACATTTTCCTTGTGGATAATGTGGATTTCGATGATACGGTGAACAAGATAATCCAGTTTCTCACCAGACGCATGGGAGAGCTTGTTAATCTCGACTTTTCCGATTACGAGTTACCCAAGGAGGCAGACAGGTCATGAGTCCCCCTGCACCTAGCGCCAAGCTACCCTCTTTTAACGGCCCCAGCGCTTTGATTATTCTCGACGGCTGCGGAAACAGAGAGGAAGAGGCATATAACTGTGTGGCACTGGCCAGAACCCCGTTTCTGGACAATCTGCGTTCCAGCCAGTGCGATGTTCCTGGTTGTCCGGGTTCGAGCGGCCTTTTCGCTGAAACCAGCTACACCGAGCTTATTGCCGTAGGGCCGAAAGTGGGCATGCCGGAGGGGGCCAAGGGCTCGACCGCCGTAGGACACGAAGTGCTCAGCGGAGTGGATTATATTCATCCGATGCATCAGATAAACAGCGCGATCGAGGACGGGGTGATGGTCAATCCCGTGTTCGATGAGGCTACAGACTATGCCGTGGCGCATAACAGCGCGATCCACCTGCTGGGCCTGGTTTCGAACAACCAGGAACACAGCCATATTATCCACCTTTACGCGATCCTGCGCCGGATCGTCCAGCGGGGCGCAAAAAAAATCGTGATCCATTATTTCTCTGACGGCCGCGGAACACCGCCTTTCAGTGCACCGCGCTTTCTGGAAGATTTGCATGCCAAGGCCGAAGAGATTATCGGCAAAAAGGAGATTGATTTCAAGATAGCCACAATCGGCGGCCGCGATATCACGATGAACCGCAGCGCCGAGAGCTGGTACAAGACCGAGGCTACTTTCCGCGCGATTATCGAGGGCCAGGGCCCGCGGATGGATGAAGCCGAGGAAGCGCTCAAAGAAGCTTACGACAAGGGCCTGACAGATCAATATGTCACTCCCACCGTGCTCGGCGACTACCATGGCGTGGACAACCACGATGTGCTGATCAACTGGAATTTCCGCAAAGACAGGGGGGAATTCCTGATGCGCATGCTGGTGGAGCCGGTAATCGACCTTACTGCCAGACTGAAAGAATCCCCTGACGATACCTACCGCGGCCTGAAACGCTTCGAGCGCTGGAAAAACCGCCCTGACCTGCACTACGATACTCTCCATATCGCCGGGCTGGTGGAATACTACCGGGGCATGAACTGTCCGGTCGCTTTCCGCGAGCCGGTCCAGGATATCAGCCTCGGCAAAGTGCTTTCCAGCCACGGCTACAATCAATGGCGGGTTAGCGGAATCGACAAGGCAAAAGCCCTGACCCTGCTCTCCGGCAACAAAGTGGGCGATCCCCTGCCCGGGGAGCAGAGGATCACCGTGCCCCTGCCTCCGGAGGTGCGCCGCTATACCAAGGAGTACGACCAGCATAAGGGCGAAAAGGGGTTCAAGTTCGAACCTTACCAGAAATATCCGAAAATAGAAATCGAGGATCTGACCGATAAGGTTGTGGAAATTATCAAGGAAGGCGACTCCAAGACCGTTCTGCTGATTAATCTCTGCAATCCGGACATGGTCGGTCATACCGGGGATGTGAGTGCGGGTATGCAGGCCATGATGGCTGTGGACAAAGCTCTCGAGCGGATAGTGGGCGCCGTGAGAAAAAAAGGCGGGTTCGTGATGATCACGGCAGACCACGGCAATATCGAGGAGATGATCACCGAGGACGGCGAGCCGAACACCTTTCACACAGCCAACAAGGTGCCGCTTTTCATTGTCGGCCCCAAAACTTCAAAGCTGCGGGATAACGGCACCCTGAACGACGTGGCGCCCACCTTGCTCGCACTGCTGCTCGGCAGGCAGACCAAGGAAGTCAAAAAAGGGATGAAAGGCAGGCTGCTCTTTACCAACGGCCGCTGAATCATCCCTTCAGCCGGTTGTTGTCCTGTCAAGCCTCCGAATTTTGCCGGAGGCTTTTCTTTTCCCCCCGGACCGGCAGGTAATCCTTATTGATAAAGGAGAAACAGTCTACAGCTCCCCTTAGCAAATAAGAAACAGTCTACAGCTCCCCTTAGCAAATAAGAAACAGGCTACAGTCCCCCTTAGTAAAGAAGAAACAGTCTACAGTCCCCCTTAGTAAAGGGGGATACAGGGGGTTGTCTGGATATGTTCACTCCCCGGAGAGTTAGGTCTGTCAAATTATTTTTCTTGTTACTCCACGGTTTGCCTGGAGCCCTGGTTGAGCCGGCGGGATTTATCCCGGGCAGTTTATGATTCGCTGCTCCCGGCCGGAGACAGGAAATTTAAAAATTGATAACCGCCACCTATTTATCTATATTCGAAAACCACGCCTTATGCAAAGATTCAATCCACTGCCTTGCTTATAAAGCCTTAATCCAGGAGTGAACCATGACAAAACATGCTGGGAATATGTCCCGGAGAGAGTTCATCAGGAAATCCTCTGTTTCTGCCGCTGCCCTGGGTGCGATTACAGTGGCCGGGCCGGTCTCTGCCGCTGTGCCTGCCGGGGCGAAAAAGATCCGCGTGGCCCTGGTGGGCACTGGCGACCGCGGCAGCAGCACGTGGGGAGAATCCCTTGTCAGAGACTACGGGGATTGTCTGGAGATGGTCGGCCTGTGTGATATCAATTCCAAGCGGGTGGATTTTGCCCGCAGCATGATCGGCAGCCAGATTCCCACTTTCACGGATTTCGACCAGATGATCCGCACCACTCGGCCCGATGCTGTTATCGTCACCACAGTGGACGCCTACCATGCAAAATACGTAACCCGGGCCATGGAGCTGGGCTGTAATGCGATCAGCGAGAAACCGCTCTGCACAGATGCCGAGCAGGCCCAGTCGATTATCGACACGTGCAGGAGAACGGGCCGGAAGCTCAATGTCACTTTCAACGCCCGCTACGGCCAGAGCTCGATGAAAGCCAAAGAGCTTCTGATGGCCGGCGAGATCGGCGAAATCTATTCGGCTGACTACGCCGAATTTCTCGACCTGGACCACGGAGCATCCTATTTCCGAAGGTGGCACGGGCTCAAGCAGTGTTCCGGCACGCTGCTCTGCCACAAGGCCTCGCATCATTTCGACCAGCTCAACTGGTGGCTGGATGCCGAGCCGCTGGAGGTGATGGCTTACGGCGATCTGAAAAAGTACGGCCGCAACGGGCCGTTTCGCCATATCAACTGCCGCCTGTGTGTGCACAAGGATAAATGCGACCTGTACTGGGATATCACCAAAAACAAACATTTCATGGAGCTTTATGTAAACTGCGAGAGCGAGGACGGCTATTTCAGGGATGCCTGCCTGTACCGCAGTGCGATCAATATCTACGATACGATGAGCGTGCAGGTGAAATACTCCAGCGGCACCCTGATGACCTACAGCCTGAATGCCACTGTGGCCACCGAGGGGCAGTATATTGTCTTTCACGGCAGTAAGGGCCGCCTGGAACTTCACAACTACGACCGCAGCAGCTGGAACGTGGCTCCCAGAAGCAATGTCCGCCTGTGGCGTAATTTCAAGGGCGACACCGTGGTTCCGCTTGAATCCCGCAGGGTCAGGGGCGGCCACGGCGGCTCGGACACGCTGATCAAGGACATGCTGTTCAAACCGGAAACCAGAGACGATCTCGGGCAGCGGGCGGAAATGAGGGACGGGATCATGAGCTCGATTATCGGTATCGCAGCCTATACCAGTATCGAGACAGGCAAGCCGGTGAAAGTCAAAGACCTGATCAGTTTCGCCTGATTTTTTCAATCACCGCGGCACGTAAAAGCGGGTTCAGCTATGTCGGCTGAATCCGCTTTTTTTTCAACCGGACACAATGAGAA
>Ga0272442_10002134_pt1 | contig 29072 bp, 22 predicted proteins | sample SSMForm2O_FD_200262 | JGI IMG/M metagenome (GOLD analysis project Ga0272442, IMG submission 200262) | Marine sediment archaeal communities from Little Sippewissett salt marsh, Falmouth, MA, United States - SSM-Form-2O | ecosystem: Environmental > Aquatic > Marine > Wetlands > Sediment ...
CCTGGTCCCATTGATCGCCGATATAATTTATAGCCTGATTAACAATCAAGACACATCCGGTAAGACCTGTCAAATCGATAGCTGGCGAAATAAGCCAGTCTTCGTTTGGTTGTGCCCCTCCGGAATAACCCGACATTTTTGCATATCCCTGTCCCTGATAACCTGAAGAGTACCAATCCTGGTCGCCAAGTACATTAACAGTTGTGAAATCACCAAGGCTACTTTCAAACTCATATTCAAATGCAATAATTTCTTCGGGTGCACTGACATCGGGTTCGACATCAGAATACATGTGGGAGATAATATAAATATCGCCATCCACAGCATCAGGGATAGAAGCACTCAGGATGGCAGGGATATAATCGTCAGCAGGATTTTCCGGCGAGAAGTATTGCGCAACTCCTACAACCTGCGATGCACTGTTATAATCTGCGTCTGTTAAATTGTAGTAGGTTGCTCCTGAATAATCACTTAAGTCAGGATAGCCCATACCGAAATTATAAGTTACCAATGCAGAAGACCCGTATTCAAGTGCCGGATACTTTTCGCTTAAAATTCCGGGGATAAGGTCAGCAGCCGGATTTGCATCATCAAAATAGTAATTGTCTGCACCAACTGATTCATAATCTGCATCTGTTAAAGTCAGCTCGACATTCTCAGTATAAGGATTTTCAATCTTATCAAGATCGTCGTAAATCTCATCCATTGGATCACAGGCCGTAATTAATAAGCCGATTCCTAATATATATGATAGTATTTTTTTCATGTTATTCAATTTTCAAATTATTACAACTCGTGATATTAAAACTGTATTTTTAATCCGGTTGACCATGTTGTCCCAAAACCAAAATATACCAACGATGTTTCAGCATCGTGTTCTGTACCGTCAGTAGCATCCGCAACATATTCTGTATTCAGAAGGTTATTTACCTTCCCAAATAAAGTTGCATCAAGCCCTGCAATTTTAAATTTATACCTCATATTCATATCAATCAAACCAACATTGGGCATCTGCCAAGAGTCTACCTGGTCTTCAGGGTTGATCCTGTTGGTTACATCAAAATCGGCAAAGTTTTTAGCAAGGTAGATATAATCAACGCCAATTTTCAATCCCGGCAATGCTTCATAATCGGCAGTTAGTGAAGCGACCGATTGTGCTGAGTTTCCAACATGCACATCTTTAATATAAGCATAATAGGTACCAACAACATTCTGGTCTTCATCGTACTGGGTGAAATCTACATTATCCTGCCATATCCAATCGCCCAGCGAAAGCATCCCTTTGATGGTTAAATCGGCAGTCGGCTTGAATGTTGATTCAATTTCAATCCCCTGGTGAAGGGCATTTATCCCCGGGATGTTTGCCGAACCGCCCTGCCCAAGGCTCCTTACCAGTGCCTTGTCGAGCCAGTTTGTACGATACAGGTTTACTTTTGCACTGAACCTTTTAGATGCAAAACCATAACCTATTTCAGTTGTAATAACGGTTTCATATTTCACTTCCTCGTTTACTTCGTTGGTATAATTTAAGAACACGTTTGAAAATATAGGCTCGCGTTTGATGTACCCGGCATTGGCAAAAACATTGTGTTTTGGCCCGATATTATAATTTACACCTCCTTTTACGTTCCATGGCAGAAAATTCACCCATTCCGATTTCTGGTTGCCCGGGGTATACTGGAAGAAATCGATCCGCCGGTAACTTTTATCAGATACTGCGACAGAAAGGAACCCGGAGAGGTTATCGGTTACATATTCGCTTTGCAGGAACAGGCCGCCCCAAAGCACCTCGCCGTCGTTATGATAACTGTAGTAATCGTTTTCTTTAAGTTTAACACTTGAAGGCCTGTTCATATTATCGCCGCTGTCATCCATATAAAATTTCCCGCCTAATAAGTCAAGGATTTCGCGGTAATGTTCGCCATAATAATACCTCCCGTCAAAACCGGCAGTCCAGTTCAGACCTTTCCACTCGGTTGTCAGTGTAGTGAGTAATCCGTACCAAGAGTGGTTATTTACTGCGGCTCCGACAAATGCCTGTGATCCTTCAATTGAGTTGCGGTTCTCTTCAGCAACGGCATCAAAATCGAGCAACCCCTGGGCAGTTCTCTTAATCTCAGGATAATCTTCACCGGTTGAATAGTTCACACCTAACCAGTTGCTTCTATCTCCGGCAATACGGCGACCACCGCCTGTCCCGATCGATGCATACAACACATTTGTGAGAAGAGTTTTTTCACTGATATTCCAGTAGTGGTTTAACGATCCCTGTGGTTTATGGTAGTAATTATAGCCATAGCCTCCTCCAAAAGGTTTTCCTTCCCGAATTCCATAATCTGAATTGGCTCTTGTGCCATCTTTATGGTCGCGATACCATTGTATTTTATGACGGTTTCCACGTTGGTTGTGTATCTGTGGTGCGCCGAATACAGTTAATGACAAACGGTGGTTTTCGTTGATCATTTTTGAAACATTGGCAAAATAACTATACCCATCAAAGGCTAACCCTTTAATATAACCATCGCCATAAGTGTGCGCACCCGAAAGAGTGACAGCCCACCCATTGTCCATAAGCCCTGTCGAAACAGTAAAAGTTTGTTTACGCAATCCTGAGTTTCCTAATCCTGTAAAAAAACTTCCACCTTTTTCAGCATCAGTCGATTTTGTGATGACATTGATTGTGCCACCTACTGAAGATAATCCAAGTTTTGAAGCACCTAATCCGCGCTGAACCTGAATGGTTTGGGTAACATCGGAAAGCCCTGCCCAGTTTGACCAGTAAACTTTTGCATCTTCCATGCCATTTACGGGGATCCCATTAATTAAAACACCAACATTGTAAGTGTCAAATCCCCGAACCCTGACGACTGCATCGCCAAAACCACCATTATCCTTGGTTGCATAAATCGATGGTGTCGTTTTAAGGATTTCAGGAAATTCCTGGGAGCCAAGTTTTTCCTCGATAACAATAGGATCAATCTGAGACATGGCAACCGGTGTTTGCCGGTCCTTGGCAAATGATGAAACTATTAAGACTTCCTCCAGGCCAACAATACTCGATTCCATTTCAATAACCCCGAGGTCCAGTGTTTCGCCTTCCCTTACCGTAATATCTTTCGATAAAGATATGTATCCGATGTAAGAAAAATTAATAACCTGGTCTCCGGCAGGCACGTCAAATGCAAATGTACCATCAAGGTTTGCAGATGTACCAATGGTTGTACCCTCAATTGTAACTGCAGCACCGATTAACCCTTCTCCGGAGCTCTCATCCACAACTTTTCCTTTTATTGTCCCCTTAGCAAATCCCGCTAAGGAAAAAAGGCCCAATACAGCCACCAATACTGTCGTAAAGATTGTTTTTTTCATAGACTTTAATTTTGATTTTCGAATTCGTAAAACTATTAATACTTGATTTATTTACTTTTAAATATTTATGATATTTCAATTACCAAATCCTTAAGTTTTGTGCGACGCAAATAAACCATTAAACCATTAACTGCAAGGCGACATTTGTCACACTTATATGTCATTGCCAACCAAAACCGGCCGTGCCTGTTCTGTGAATGCGTATATAACCACATACTAATCTGAAAACAGTATAAGCGTTTTAAGTTTCATTTTGCCTGTACGTCCCCGCTTTTGCTTTTAAATTATAATTCAAGATTCAACGCTGCAAATAATATGGAATAACGCATTCCAATCAAGAAAGTTCATAATAATTCCGGAAACCAACGAAACATCAATTTGATAGTTATTAAAGATGGAAGGTAATTTATAAACAAGATTTTAAAAAGATATTAACAATGCTACAGGTATATTCAATTTATTTAAAAATGAAGAACAGATACTTGAGAAGTGAAATGTGAGGCATTGATTTTTCCTGAAATCGATAAATTTAAAAACCTGCTAAAAAACATCAAAAAAAAATTATATTGTAAAGTTCTAACTTTCAACGATTTGACAACGAGTCTCAAAAAAACATAAAAATTTTTAGTACTTTGTCTTGCATAGTACTATTATTTGTTTATATATTTGCATAACAAATAACAATGCAAAAAAAGGTAATTTTTTTAAAAAAGTTCTTTGTTATCTGTAACGAATTAAAAAAACGATCGTCTTAGAAACAAAAAACAAAGCCAGAAAAAACAGAATGTAAAACAGAAAACAAAAACAAAAGCCATGAAAACAAAAAACAATGTTCAGAAAGCAATTTTAAGGTCCGCCGCGGTAATCATCAGTTTTATCCTGTTAAGCTTTACAGTTACTGCCCAGGGCTTCTGGAAACACCTGCTGGCCAACACCAGCTTCAACCAGATAGCAGCAGCCCTGGTTGAAAACACAACAGCAAATAATCATTCAGACATGACCGGAAATAGTACAACCGACGCTGAAAGACCGTTTGTGCTTTATGAAGAAACAGAAGAAAGCCTTGAACTCAAACCATGGATGACAGAAATAAATTTCTGGGCAGCCGGGTTTTCAATTGAAGATGCAAAAGAAACAAACCTTGAGGTTGAAGACTGGATGGTCAATAATCATTTTTTTGAAGTTGCAGAAAAAGCAGTTGAACCATCCATTAAAATTGAACCGTGGATGACATCAGGTAATCTTTGGGATTTTTAATTTACCTGAAATGTAAAATCGTTGGTTGCAGTAAAACAATACAATTTATATATTAATAAAAGAATATTATGAAACTCGAAAATACAAAAGCTCAGATGCGGAAGGGAGTGCTTGAATACTGCATCCTCCTGGTTCTGAGTGGGAAGAATTTATATGCCAGCGATATTATCGGGAAACTGAAAGAGGCTAAGATGATTGTCGTTGAAGGAACCCTATACCCTTTGCTCACACGCTTAAAAAACGACGGGCTCCTGGCTTACAGGTGGGAAGAATCGACCCAGGGGCCGCCAAGGAAATATTACGAGTTGACCGATAAAGGGAAACAATTCCTTAGTGAGCTTGAGATTTCGTGGAACGAACTGGTCGATGCTGTTAAAAAAATCAAAACACAAAAGGCTTAGGCCAATGTAATTAATTTTTTAACTTACAACTTTAAAAAAACAATGAAAAAGACATTTACAATAAATATAAGCGGCACGGTTTTCCATATCGAAGACGATGCATACGAGAAACTTCAAAACTACCTGCTAAAACTCAAGCAACACTTTGGCACCGGGGAAGAAGGAAGTGAAATTATTTCCGACATTGAAGCCAGGATAGCCGAGTTATTTACTGAAAAATCAGATGGCGGGAAAACGGTTGTCACTTTGCCATGGGTCGATGAAGTGATTAAAATAATGGGCTCGCCCGAAGATATCATGGAAGCCGATGAAGAAGCAGAAGCTGTTACAACAAAACGAAAAAGAAGATTGTACCGCGACCCGGACAACAGGGTCATCGGTGGGGTTTGTGGCGGCCTCGGGGCTTATTTTAACATGGATCCGGTTATCCTCAGGATAATATTTGTTGTCCTGTTCCTTATAAATGGCATCGGATTACTTGCCTACCTGATCCTTTGGATTGCTGTGCCTAAAGCACAAAATACCGCACAACGCCTTGAAATGAGGGGGCAGGAGGTAACTGTCTCGAACATTGAAAAATCACTGAAAGAAGAAGTTAAAGATGTAAAAGAAAGCTATAAAAAATTCAAAGAATCGGACACTTATGCCAAAGGCAGGGAAAATGCCTCCCAGTTCGGTGATTTTATGTACAACTTTTTTAAAGTCGTTTTAAAGGTTATTGTCATCATTATTGGTGTTATACTTATTATTTCAGGATTCTTTGGATTGCTTGGATTTATATCGTCGCTGGTTATCGGGCATTCCTTTGTCGCCAGCTGGCCGCTGATATGGACCCCGGAATTCCACATGCCGGGATTCCTGAACCAGTTTGTTTCGCCAGGTGCTGTTTCACTTGGAATAATTTCTATAGGCTTTTTAGTCGGGATACCCCTGCTTGCCATGCTTTTTATCGGCACAAAACTGGTATTCAGGTATAAATCGAATAACACAGCCATCGGGCTTTCAATGGTTGGCGTCTGGTTTTTGGCCCTGATTGCAATGGCTGTAATCTCTGTCAGCCAGGTTGGGAACTTTAAAAGCCAGACATCCCTTTCGAGCAGTGAACCTGTGAATTGTGAATGCCAGACTTTGTACCTTGACCTGGCAGAAGATAACCTCGATTATTATGGAAGGGAAGACTGGGATATTGACAAATTCAATGTGGTGGTCATTGACGGGAAGGAACGCCTGATTGGCGAACCCAGGCTTGATGTTGAAAAATCGAGCACCAATAATTTTATAGTTACTGTTAAAAAAAGGTCGCGTGGAAAAAATAACTCAGATGCCAGGGATAATGTACAGGAAGTTATTTACAACTATACCCTGAAAGATTCGACGCTTTTTTTCGATCCCTACTTTTTAGTCTCGGAAAAAGGGAAGTGGCGCGACCAGCAGGTTAATATTGTCGTTAAGGTTCCTGAAGGCAAATCGATCTTCCTGAATGACAATATGGATGAAATCATTTACGACATCGATAATGTTTCGAACACCTGGGATGGCGATATGGTTGGGAAATTCTGGGAAATGAAGCCCGAAGGCCTTACCATGAAAGAATACGGTGAATAGTCTATGTAATAAATTGATGTATAATACGTCTTCATGCTTTAAACCTTTTTCATTAAAATCAATGCTATGAAGATTACGCTTTTAACTTTCGTCACCTTCCTAGTGATTTCAATTTCCGGAAATGCCCAGAGTAAATCAGAAAAAATGTATGATGTATTCTCCAACCGCGACGGCATTACCGACATATCATTTTCGAAAACTATGATCGGGGGCATTGACCTTGACCTGGGAGACGACGGTGAAGAAAAACAGGTAACAGGCGACCTGCACCGTATCCGGTTTATGTCGTACAATCCGGAAAAAGGAGATTTGTCTGGCCACGAATTTATTAAAAAAGCCGTAGATTATTTACCCAAATCATCTTATAAAAAATATAAAGACAAAGACGGGGAAGTCGAAGGTGCAGAAATCTGGCTGATGGGCCATAAAAAGAAATATAAGGAATGCCATGTATTCGTTAAAAATGATAATCCTGACGGGCTCTGTTTTGTGGTATCCTTTTTCGGCGATTTTAAAGTAGACGATATCGAAGGGCTTAAAGAAGCTGGGAAGAACTTTTCAGAAGATTAAGCGTTTTAATTGATACTTTCTGAATGCTGCCTTAATGGGTGGCATTTTTTGTTATACAGGCCTTCTTCAGGCAGACTGGGCTTTAAATTTTCCCCTTTCCTGGCAGGGCAAAAATTATAAAATTATACCGATTTGTTTTTAATTTCACTCATCAATTTCACTCCGTTCATTTCTGATTATTAAACATCTATCGGCATTATACCGTTATCCTTTATGCGCAAATTTGTCTATAAAATGGTATAACATGGCCATTTCCTCAAAAAACCGTAAATTCACGCTTTGTTAAAAAACAGAGACAAATGGCTAAGGTAAAAATTTCCAAACGGTTCCATTTCGAGATGGCACACGCATTATATGGATATGATGGCAGGTGCCGGAATATCCACGGGCATTCGTACAACCTCGATGTAACTGTTTCAGGCACCCCGTTAGATCAACCGGGGCATCCTAAAGACGGCATGATCCTAGACTTCAGCCAACTCAAAGAAATTGTCAAATCCAATATTACCCAACGGTTCGACCATTCGTTGATGGTGAACCGGCAGATGCCGGAAAAGAAGAGGGAACTACTTGCTAAAACAACCGATCGTTTAATAATTGTTGATTTTCAGCCTACAACCGAAAACATCGTAATTTATATTGCAGGAATCCTTCAACAACATTTGCCCTCCCATGTTTTTTTATACAGTATCAGGCTGTATGAAACCGTAACGGCTTATGCCGAATGGTTTGCTTCTGACAATAAATAATACCGACATGAGTGAAAAAAAAACAAAAAAATTGTTCCTGCTCGACGCATTTGCCTTAATATACCGAAGTTATTTTGCGTTCATCCGGAATCCCCGCTTTAACTCGAAAGGGGTGAACACCTCGGCTATGCTCGGTTTTACCAATACGCTTGTCCAGGTCCTCGAAGCTGAGAAACCCGACTATATCGGAGTCGCTTTCGATGTGTCACGAAAAACATTCAGGAGCGACATTTTCCCCGACTATAAAGCCAACCGGGAAGAGATGCCCGAAGACCTGCGGAAATCAATCCCGTACATCCGCAAAATAATCGAAGCGTTTAACATCCCGATTATTGAAATTGAAGGATACGAAGCCGACGATATCATCGGCACTCTTGCAAAAAAGGCTGAACAAATGGGTTTCCAAACCTATATGATGACGCCCGATAAAGACTATGCCCAACTGGTTTCAGAAAACACCTTCATGTACAAACCCGGGAAATCGGGGAATGATTCGGAAGTTTGGGATACAGAAAAAATTAAGGAAAACTTCGGGATTGAAAAGGCAGACCAGGTGATTGATATTTTGGGGCTTATGGGCGATTCGTCCGATAACATCCCCGGGTGCCCGGGCATCGGGCCAAAAAATGCACAGAAGCTAATTGCCGAATATGGCAGCATCGATGGATTATATGAACACATTGACGAACTTAAAGGGAAACAGAAGGAAAATCTTGTAAATTATGAAGAGCAGGTCCGCCTTTCCAGAAGACTTGCGGTTATTATAAAAGATGTCCCCATCGATTTTAACCCCGATGCATTAAAGACAGAGGATCCTGACCAGGCAGCCCTGGAGGAGTTGCTCGACGAACTGGAATTCAGGGCGCTCAAACAACGGTTAAAACTCGGGAAGCCAGTAGAGACGGCTGAACAGGGATTACTTTTCGGGACGGCAGCAGATGCCGAAATCCCGGATGCGGGTAAAAAACTTGAAACCATTGAAACAACCCCTCATCAGTACTATTTAATTAAAACCGAAATGCAGCGTGCCAGCCTCAGGGCTGAACTCTCAATTCAGGATGAATTTTGTTTCGACACGGAAACAACCGGGCTCGACCCGTTAACCGACGAATTGGTATGTATTTCCTTCTCTTTCAGGAAAAGCGAGGCGTATTGTGTCCTCCTCCCGCGTGAATGGGAGGAATGCAAAAAGGCCATTTCTGAATTCAAAGAAATTTTTGCTGATGAACGGATTTTAAAAACCGGGCAGAACCTTAAGTTCGATATCATGATGCTCAACCAATATGGAATCGAGGTGAAAGGAAAGCTATTCGATACCATGCTGGCCCACTACCTGATTCAGCCCGATTTAAAACATAACCTCGATTACCTGTGTGAGCTCTACCTTAATTACAAAAAAATACCCACGGAAAACCTGATCGGGAAAAAAGGCGCCAACCAGTTGACGATGCTCCAGGTCGGCCACGAAAAATTGCGAGATTATGCCTGTGAAGACGCCGACCTGACCTTGCAACTAAAAAATGCCATAGAGCCCGGGCTTGACAAGAATGAGGTCAGGAATGTTTTTGAAAAAATTGAGATGCCGTTGATCCCGGTGCTTGCCCATATGGAGGAAGCCGGCGTGAAGCTGAATACCGATGAACTGAAAGCCTATGCTGAAAAACTCAGGGAAAAGATTATCAGCCTTGAAAAAGAAATCCACGGGCTTGCAGGCGAAGAATTCAACATCTCGTCGCCCAAACAGCTTGGCCCCATCCTGTTCGAAAAATTAATAGTCGATACCAACGCAAAAAAAACAAAAACCAAACAATATTCAACCAGCGAAGATGTCCTGGCGCGGCTGACAGGGAAACATCCAATCGTCGGTAAAATACTCGACTACCGGGGATTCAGGAAACTGCTTTCTACTTATGTGGAAGCGTTGCCTGCCCTGATAAATCCCAAAACAGGGAAAGTACACACATCGTTCAACCAGGCGGTTGCAGCAACGGGCAGGCTCAGTTCAAACAACCCGAACCTTCAGAACATCCCGATCAGGGACGCCGAAGGGCGCGAAATCAGAAAAGCGTTTATTCCTTCCGGGGAAGACTATGTTTTCCTTTCTGCCGACTATTCACAAATTGAGCTCAGGATTATCGCGGCACTCAGCAAAGACGAGGCAATGATAAAAGCTTTTTCAGATAATCAGGATATCCATGCCATAACAGCAGCCAGAATTTATGGCGTTGGAATTTCTGATATTTCTGCCGAGCAAAGGAGAAAAGCAAAAACTGCCAACTTCGGGATAATCTACGGAATCTCAGCATTCGGGCTTTCACAGCGGCTGAACATCCCGAGGGGCGAGGCAAAAGAGCTGATCGACGGATATTTCGAAAGTTTCCCCGGTGTAAAAAAATACATCGGCCAAAGCATTGAAAATGTTAGGCAAACCGGTTATGCCCAAACAATTTTCGGGCGGAAACGTTATCTTAATGATATTAACTCGGCTAATGCCGTGGTGCGGGGGCTCGCTGAACGCAACGCCATCAATGCACCTATACAGGGGTCTGCAGCCGACATCATAAAAATTGCCATGATAAACATTTTTAATGAAATGGCCGGCAAAAAACTAAAATCGAAGATGATTTTACAGGTTCACGACGAATTAAACTTCGACGTTTATAAACCTGAACTTGAAATAATGAAAAAGATGGTCAAAGACAAGATGGAACATGCAGCCGACATCGGAGTCCCGCTGGCCATCGAAATAAAAGATGCAGGAAACTGGCTTGACGCACATTAATTATGACTGAAAAAATTCAAACCGAAGATGAGTACCGGGAAGCCGTAAAGCGCTTCCTCGAAATCTGTAACATCATGAATAACCCGACCATTTCGGCAGAGCTTTTCAGGCTGATTGAATTACTTGAAGAGTATGAAAACAAGAATTGCTACTGACCTTATTCTATCCTTTATTAATTTATACTAAATATCAGGTGTAGACCGGGATTTACAATAGCCCTCTTTTGCAGAAGCAGGAAATACCTTTCAGGAACAATTCATCAGGATTTTCAGTATCTTTGTCGCTGCAGAAATATGGATTATTACATCGCATACCAGCAGCCCGATACGCTTAAATCAGAAAGCTTGCCGGCCCTGCATTTAAAATCGGCTCAACCATCTGTTTTAAATGTTGAAAGGGCTGTTATTCCTGTTGAGAACCTCATAATTGACATTACTCCCAGGAGGAAACCGGAACCGCAGGCAACACAAATCCCGGTATCTGCCCGGGCTAGGATGGATCAGATACAGGAAGAAGAAATCCTGTTTGCAGATTCTTCCAAATTTGTAAAACCACAGGCAAAAGTCAGCATTGAGATAAAACCACTTGTTGCCGGAAATGAAATTGAACTGCCCGAGCATACATTAAACCAGCCTGGCCACGACTGGATAACCATAATCCTTTCCCTGTGCCTGATTATTTTGGCAACAATAAGGATGCCTTACGCCAGGTACATCGGCCACATGTTCCAATCACTGGTGAATTACACAACTTCGGTTAGGATGTTCCGTGAACGGAATTATTCCCTGGTGCACGGCGCATACAGGCTCGATATATATTTTTATCTGACCTCTTCATTATTTGTTTTTCAGGCATTAAAATATTTTGAAATCCCTTTGCCTTTCAAAAATTTCATCCTGTACCTGTTTTGTTTGCTGGCTGTAATCGGATACTTCCTGATTAAACGAATGTTGTACTCCCTGGCAGGTTTTGTTAATAACGGACTCGCCGAAACCAATGAATACTGGTTTAACCTGGCAAATTATAACCGTGCGCTTGGTTTGTTTTTATTTCCCGTTGTGGCAATTCTCGCATTTTCTCCTTTTTTTAAACCTGCTTTCCTGATATTTTCAGGATTGATTATTACAGCCGTTTTTTACGGAATAGCCCTCCAACGTGGGATTATAATATTATTGAAAAAACAATTTTCTATATTTTATCTCTTTTTATACCTTTGTACCCTTGAAATTTTACCATTGCTTTTGATATATAAAATGGTATTTGTGTGAGCAGGTTGTAAGTCTAATTAAAAGCAATCGTCTTGAAAATAAAAAAAATACTCGTATCACAACCAAAGCCTGAAACGGAAAAATCTCCCTATTTTGATTTAGCCTCAAGGAATAATTTAAAAATCGACTTCAGACCTTTTATCCAGGTAGAAGGTGTTTCAGCAAAAGAATTCAGGCAAACCCGGATACAGATTTTGAACCATGGGGCTGTGATTTTTACCAGCCGGACTGCCATCGACCATTTCTTCAGGATCAGCCAGGAATTAAGGCTGACAATCCCTGATACAATGAAATATTTCTGTATATCGGAAGCAGCAGCTTTTTATCTTCAGAAATATATTATTTACCGAAAACGAAAAATCTTTTATGGAAACGGCAGATTTTCCGATTTAACCGAAATCATGAAAAAACACAAGGATGAAAAATTCCTTGTCCCTTTATCGCATATCCACAAACAGGAAATCCCAGAACTCCTCAACAAAGGTGGGTTTAAATACACAAAGGCAATTCTGTACCGTACCGTAAGCAGCGACCTTTCCGACCTGAAAGACGTCAATTACGACATCCTGGTTTTTTTCAGCCCTTCGGGAATTAAATCATTACTTCAGAATTTCCCCGGTTTTGAGCAAAACAACACCGTTATAGCATCATTCGGACCAACGACTGCCAAAGCTGTCGAAGACGCGGGCCTAAGGCTCGACATCCAGGCTCCGACTCCCCAGGCGCCTTCAATGACAATGGCCCTGGAGCAATACATCAAAAAAAACAACAAGTGAAAATCTGAAACTCTAATACATCCTGAAGGCAGGCCTTTAAAGGCGTGCCTTTTGTTTTGTACTTAAAAGGCTTCTGATTACTTTTGAATAGGAATGAAAAGCCAGTCTTATACATTTAAAAAAAAGGAACGGCTAACCGGTAAAAAACTGATTGGTGAACTTTTCGGCATGGGGCAGTCGATGTTGGTTTACCCGGTCAAGGCAGTATATTTTGATACTGAAATCATCACTGATTCCCCGGCAAAAGCGGCTTTCAGCGTCAATAAAAAAAATTTCCGGCGGGCTGTCGACCGTAATTTTTTAAAAAGGAGGATGAAAGAAATTTACCGGTTAAACAAAAATGATTTTTATCAAAACCTGGGCGATAAAAAACTGGCTGTGATGTTTATTTATGTTGCCAAAGAAATCCTCCCGTATTCAACAATCGAAAAAAGTATAAAAACCATTATTAATAAACTGGCCTGAGGCCGGGCATTTTTTTTTCTATGGCAGGAATAATTTCTGATATTCTCAAAAAACAAGATGAATTTATCAAATCATTTCAACCCAGGGATATTAAATTCAGGGTCTCGCAACTGAAAAAACTGAAACAAGCGGTTAAGGACAATGAGCAGCTTATTTATGATGCCTTATGGGCCGACCTGAAAAAATCAGTTCACGAATCGTATACATCGGAGCTGGGGCTTTTTTACAACGAAATCAGTTTACATATCAAAAAACTCAGGAAATGGGCGCAAATAAAAAAAGTATATACTCCGCTTTCCTGCTTCCCTTCAACCAGTGCCATTCAGCATATTCCCTTTGGAAGGGTGCTGATAATAGGGGCCTTTAATTTCCCCTTCCAGTTGAACATGGTCCCACTGGTGGGGGCAATTTCGGCAGGCAATACTGTGGTTTTAAAACCATCGGAACACAGCCATCACACTTCGGCGGCAATGGCAAAAATAATTAACAACACCTTTAACAAAGAATACATCAGGGTGGTTGAAGGGGATATTGAAACAAACAAGGAACTTCTGAAACAACGGTGGGACATGATATTTTTTACCGGCAGCCCCAGGGTCGGGAAAATTGTAATGGAGGCTGCATCGAAATTCCTTACCCCTGTTGTGCTTGAACTGGGTGGGAAGAATCCTGTTATCGTCGATAAAGAATGTAACATAAGCGTATCGGCAAAACGGATTGCCTGGGGAAAATTCCTTAATGCTGGGCAATCGTGTGTTGCACCCGACTATTTGTTAATTCATGAAGACATAAGGGATAGGTTTCTTGCAGAATTCAAAAAACATCTTGAGAAATTTTATACCATCAATCCGGAGCGAAGTAATGATTTATCGCGGATAAGGAGTAAAACCGCTTTTGCCCGGCTTAAAAAACTCATGGAATCGGGGACAATTTATTTTGGTGGTGTGGTTAATGAAGAAGACGATTATATTTCCCCGACGATACTGACTGATGTAAATCCGGATTCTCCTGTTATGCAGGACGAAATTTTCGGGCCCATCCTGCCGGTGTTAACATTCTCGGAGTTTGATGAAGCAATTGATTTTATAAACAGCCGCGAAAAACCATTATCTGCCTATTTGTATTCTTCAAACCGGAAAAACAAAAACCGTTTTCTGCAACAGACTTCATCGGGCGATGCAGCCATCAACGATTCAGTTACTTATTTTGTAAACCACAAACTCCCGTTTGGCGGTATCGGTTACAGCGGTATGGGGGGAGGGTACCATGGCAAACATACTTTTGAGGTTTTTTCGCATAAAAGGTCGGTGTATAAAACAACCACAAAAATCGACCTGCCTTTACGTTACCCGCCGTATGTAAGCTGGGTCCTGAAAATTATAAAGTTCCTGCTGAAATAGAACTCAGATTTTTGGCGCCAACGTAACAACCGGGATAATCATCTCCTCCATTGAAACGCCCCCGTGCTGGAAGGTGTTTTTAAAATAATTGGCGTAATAATTATAATCGTTAGGGTAAACAAAAAAGTCATTATTCAATGTAAAAATGTAGGCTGAACTTACATTACGAATTGGTAAAAATGCCTTTGCCGGATCAGTGATTTCAAATACCTGTTTTGCTTTGTAATTCAGGTTGCGCCCCAGTTTGTAACGTAAATTAGTATTGGTTTCGCGGTCGCCGATCACCCGTACCGGGTTGTTTACTTTTATGGTCCCGTGGTCGGTTGTAATAATGAGCCGGATATCATTTTCAGCAAGAGCCTTCAGCAAATCCAAAAGCGGCGAATGATTAAACCAGCTTAACGTTAACGACCGGTATGCTTTTTCGTCGCTGGCAAGCTCCTTAATTATCTCCATCTCGGTACGGGCATGCGACACCATATCGACAAAATTAAACACCAGAACAGAAAGGTCGTTTTCAAGAGTATTCCTGATATTATCAACTACCTTCTTCCCGCTTTTCAGGCTGGTAACCTTGTCGTACAAAAATTTTTCTTTCCGGGAATAGCGTAACATCTGTTTTCCCATCAGTTCAGCCTCATGCTGGTTTTTATTCCCCTCGTTATCGTCGTGTTCCCAGTGGTTTGGGTAAAGCTTCTGAATCTCTGAAGGCATCAGCCCGGCAAACATGGCATTCCTGGCATACATGGTCGCCGTAGGTAAAATGCTGTAATAAAGCTCTTCCTCAACCGTGTTGTAATACTGGTTGATGATCGTACTGAGTATGCGCCACTGGTCGTAACGCAGGTTATCGATTACCAGCATAAAAACCTTTTTCCCCTTGTCGAGGAGGGGGAAAACCTTGTGTTTAAAAATATCGGGAGACATCAGCGGCCTTTCACCTATTTTTTTACCAAACCACCCCATGTAGTTATCCCTGATAAATCTGCTGAACGCGTTGTTTGCCTCGGTTTTCTGCATGGCGAGGATTTCATCCATGGCAGAATCTTCCGAGGTGCTGAGCTCAATTTCCCAGTAAACAAGTTTCCGGTAAATATCTTTCCAGTCAGAAAATGAAAGCCTGTCGTTCAGGCGCATGCTGATCTGTGCAAACTCAGTCTGGTATGCCGTGGTGGTTTGTTGCGTAACCAGCCTTTTCTGGTCGATGTTCTTTTTGATTGAAAGCAGGATTTGTTTCGGATTCACCGGCTTGATCAGGTAATCCGACATTTTCGACCCGATGGCCTCGTCCATAATGTTTTCTTCTTCGCTTTTGGTAATCATCACAACCGGCACATTGGGCGCCAGCGACTTAATTTCAGAAAGCACTTCCAGGCCACTCAGCCCTGGCATATTTTCATCGAGGAAAATAATATCGTAATTATTTGCCTTAACCAGTTCAATGGCATCGGCACCGTTGCTTGCCGTTTCAACATCGTACCCTTTTTCCTGCAGGAAAATTACATGCGCACGTAAAAGGTCTATTTCATCGTCAGTCCAGAGTATTTTGATTTTTCTCATTGTTTAATCTTTCATGTATCCGTTTACATTATTTAAACTGTAAATGTTTCGGGGTAGTATGGCATTAACAAACTTTAACGCGACTATTGGCCAAGGTATACCATTTTATAAAAATCCATGTAATCTGTAATGTTTTTTTCTTCGAGGAAAATCTCGAAATTTTCCGGCGTTATCAGGAAATTCCTGTAAGAAGCATCGCCCAGTGGTTTGAATAAATCCCTGTCCTGGACAATTTGCCTCAGATACAGTGTAGCCGATTCTTTGTCGGCAATCCCGGTAACTTTTATCATGTTCCTGAAATCGTCAAGTGGTTGTTCTTCAAGGATTAATCCTGCATCGGGATAGTTAGATTCGTTAAACTGAGAAATTCCTGATTTAAACAATTCCGTATCGATACCCTCTAACGGAATGACAAAAACAAACAGATGTGGCTTTTCAATTTCCTGGCTGTACGGCCCCGGATATTCTGCCGGCTCATTCCCGGTAATCCCTTCCGCAAGAGCCTCGTCGCCGGCAGTTGGTTGTTCCGGAGTATCGGAAGTAACCCCCGGCACATTTGCCTGGAGGTAATACCTGCGGAAAAAGTTGAGGTATTCATCGATTTCGCCGTTCTCAGTCAACCTGTCAAGGTTTTCAACAGTAATCAGGAAATTCCGGTAGCTTATGTTTTCCAGGTCTTCAAATAAGTCACGGTTTGTCACCGCCCGCCTGAAGTACGACATCCCCTCGTTAAAATCGGGTATGCCTTTTACAACCACAAGTTGATAATCGGCTGCCCGTTTAAGCTGAAGTTGTAATCCCCATAACCGGAAGGTACTCCCGTTAAAATCGGAAAATTTTGAAGAAACCGGCCTCACCGGCACCCCTTCGCCTTTTATGGCAATTATAAAACACTGTGCCGTGTCGATATCGGTTTCAAAAATACTTGTCTGTTCTCCACCTGTGACCATGATAAAGGTGCCACGCTCTTCAAGCCTTTCTTCTTCCTCCTCGACTTTGACCATCAACTCTTCGGGCCTGTCAAGCATTTCTTCATCTTCGAATTCATGCCGGATAAAACGGCTGTAATTCTTCACAAAGAAAGACAGGTAATCGGTTAAAGATTTATCAGAAAGTACTTCCCTGTAATTGGTTGAGGAAGCGACAAAATTAATGTAATCAAAATTTTCGAGGGTTTTAAAAACTTCGCTTTTTCGGATGATCGACCGGAAGTAAATCAAACTTTGCTCCTTATTGTTAAGCGACCTGATAACCAGCAAAGCGGTTGTCCCGTCCAGGTTTTCGGTTTCAATATCGAAATCCATCCTGGTATAATGGTCGATGTTATAATTCCCGATATCGAATTTCAGGCGGTTGATATCAATGTCGGCTTCCCGGGGATAAGCAATAATAAAATAATGGAGCAGGTCTTCGTCGTATGAAAACTTACCGCCAAATTCATCAGGCCCTGCAGTATCCCTTAATAGTTCTTCATTCTGTATCACATCGTGGAGGTAGCCGATATCGACAAGCTTCTGGTAATCCGACAATGTGCTGTCCTGAATTAAAGAAAGAATCTGTGTGGCCAGCGGGGTGGCTTCATCATCCGGGTAACTATTAATATACCCACTCATAAGCGACTCAAACCCGGGCATATCAGATTGTGTGCCTAAAGAAACAGAGCGTAAGAAATCGATTTTTGGCATGATGACACTATCGGGCTCCAGTTCTTTCATTTGCCCGGTTAACGCAATTACCTCGGGGTATTGACCTGCCTTGTATTTTTCAAAAGTATACTGAAAAAGCCTGTTCAGGCTGTCTTTTTGTGCTTCCAGGTCGATAAAGAAATTCGGATTCAGGAGGTACCTGGCATATTTGCTGTCGGGGAATCCGTTAATAATCAGGTTTCTGTAATAACCGGCACGTTCCCTGTTGTTCAGCAATTCATAGTTATCATATAAATCAAAATAACTCGACAGGGTATAAATGTTATTCGGGTATCGACTGTTCAAATCCTCAAACGATTCATTGGACCGCTCATAATCATTAAACTCAGCTTTAAAAATTTTACCTGCATTATACAATGCATCCTTGATTCTTTCGTGTGAAAGTGCCATTAATGAATCATTCAGAGGGAGGTCCTGGGTATAAAATTCGCGTTGGAGCGGATCCTCCACCCTGATTTCAATCATTGATGAATCGATCAGTTCTGCAAATTCACCAAATTCCCCTTCCGAGAATGTGGTTTTGTCCATCCTTCTCCAGTCGTCTTCCAGTTTCCGGGTGCCCCACTTTTGCTGAAACTGCACTTTCCCGAATGCTACGGTTTGCGGATTATAGAAATACCAGCCCGATCCCCGTTGCGCCCCGCCAAGCCCCAGCCTGTACTGATTGGCACGGAAAAAGGCTGCATCTCCACGGCCTTGCTGCAGCCCTAACTCTGCCTGTTGCTGACGTTCCTGTTCTCCCTTAATTAAACGATCAATCAGGGCATTCCTGTCAGATTCATCCATCAGGGCAACCATCTGAAGGCTGTCTTCATGTTCGACAATCAAAATATTATCGACCAGTTGAGTCAGGCTGTTATACCTCAAAGATATTTCTTCATAATTCGGGTAATTGTCTTCAATCACGATCATGGCACTATCGTAATACGCCTGTGCGCCACGGTAATTAAGGTCTTCGAAATAGAGGCCTGCAAGGGTTATTGCGGACTGGGCCAACTGGAAAGAATTTGTAATGCTTGAAGCTACTGAATTCCGGTAATTTTCAATAGCGCCATCCCTGTCGCCTTCACGGAATAAAATGTTTCCCAGGGCGTAATAAATCTGGTCGCGGAACTCAATATTCTTCTCATCCCGCAGCATTTTCCTTAACTTCTTTTTCAGTTTTTCGACATCGCCTTCGCCTGTAAATACCCCGGCAGCTTTAATGCGTGCGTTAAAAGCCATGGCATAAGGCGGATTGTATTTTACAACCTGCGAATATGCCTCTGAAGCTTTATCCCCCTGCCCTGTTTCTTCATAAAGTTGAGCCAGTATATACTGCAACCGTGCCTTACGTTTTTTCCAGAATGTTTTCCGGATAGCAATATCAAGGTATTTGATGGCTTCGTGGTAATCCTGCATTTTCATAAAATAATCGGCGGTTACCACAGCCAAATCCCGTTCGTACTTCCGTGGAAAATCATTGTCCCCTTCCAGTGACTGGATTACCTCGGAAGCTTCGACAAAACGCTCCATTTCAGTATAACACCTGATTAGCCAGACATAGGCTTCATATTTCAGTTTCTCTTCAGAAAATTTACGTACAACATAGGTAAAATTTTCGATGGCTGATAAAAAATTATCCTGGTAAAAATAGGCCTTGCCCATCATGAGGTAACTGTCGTCGATCCATTTGTTAAACTCCTCTTTCCGTGCAAACTCCTGGTATCGCCGTGAACCACCGCTCCGGCGCCGTTTTGGCTTTTTCGTTATTGAATGGGCCTTTATAAGTTTGGAAGATTTAAGGATTGCGTATTCCATATCGGAATTAACAGCCTTTGCCGAAGACGGATCACTGTCTTTAAAAATTGGGAGTAAATGGGTGTAATCGTCTTCTATAGTCCGTTCTATTTTTTCTTTACCTGCCTTCAGGCTTTCTTTGGCATTAAAATTAATATTGAATTTGGAAGTAACGTTATGGTAGGAACGTGTTACCCAAGTGTTCTTTTCTGTCGTACACCCGGAAACGAAAAATAACAATAATATAAAACCTGCTGTATGTAAAACTCCCCTGCTCAATAAAACTTGATTTAACAACTAGTGGTATAAACTCAAAATTCAGCGTTATATTGCCTTAATCAGGCTGATTTTGGGTCGAATTTAAAGGTACAATAATACAAAACTTTTTAGTTTTTATTTTGAAAAGCTGACACCCGGTTATGAAAGAAAACAAATGGCTATTTCCGTGTAATTTTTACTTTCTGGGTAGGAGCCAGTTCTTTATTCCTGATGCCTATTTGCCGGGCCACTTCAACAGCCAGTTCTGAAAAGGCCTGGCTGGTAGCAGAATTACTTTCCGCTGCAACCGGTATCCCTTCATCCCCGCCTTCGCATATACCCTGGACTATCGGAATCTGCCCGAGGAGTTTCAGCCCCATTTTAGCTGCCAGGTTTTTCCCTCCTTCTTTGCCGAAAATATAATATTTATTCTGAGGTAATTCAGCAGGAGTAAACCACGACATATTTTCAACCAATCCAAGGACAGGCACATTAATCGAACTGCTCTGAAACATGCTGACGCCTTTAATCACATCGGCAAGGGCCACATCCTGTGGTGTCGTAACGATAATGGCAGCTGTAACCGGGACTGTCTGCACAAGGGTCAGGTGAATGTCGCTGGTGCCTGGTGGCAGGTCGACCAGCAAATAATCGAGTTCGCCCCAGACAGCATCGCCGATTAACTGCTTCAATGCATTCGAGGCCATGGGCCCACGCCAGACAAGGGCGTTTTCAGGGCTGATAAAAAAACCAATAGAAAGGAATTTCACACCGAACTTTTCAACCGGGACAATCATTTCCTTTTTTCCGACTACCGTCCCCGTGGGGCGCATGTCTTCGGCACCAAACATTTTGGGAATGGACGGACCAAAAATATCGGCATCGATCAGCCCTACTTTTTTCCCCTGCCCTGCAAGTGCAACAGCCAGGTTCACGGCTATTGTAGACTTGCCCACGCCCCCTTTGCCCGATGCAACGGCAACAATGTTTTTCACTTCAGGCAATAACGGGCGCTCCATGTCGTGCATATATTTCACCATTATATTCCCCCGGATTTTTACTCCTTTGCCAAGCTGCTCCTCTATGGTTTTCACACAAAGTTTCCTGATTTTTTCAATGTTCGGGTCGTCGGACCGTTGAAAAACCAGGGAAAAACTAATTTCCTGCCCGGCAATCCTTATCTCCTGGACCATGTCCAATGAAACGATATCTTTACCGCTACCGGGGTATTCAACATTTCGTAATGCATCGGTAACATTTTTAGGGACAATCAAATTATTCGGTATATTCATAATTTCCTATATTAAAACAAACAAAAGTTTAAAATTACAATTCATTTCCAAGTTCTCTTGCGGGATCCCAGAATTTCTCCTTAAAATTAACAATCTGCCCGCCGATAATTTTTATTCCTTCATTTTCAAGCAATTCTTCCATGGCGTTTGGCGTATCGAAATGGTGTTTGCCTGTCAGCAGGCCATTCCGGTTGACGACTCTGTGCGCCGGGATAAACTCCTTCTGCGCGCCGGATGCGTTCATTGCCCAGCCAACCATACGGGCTGCCCCTGGCGACCCCAGATATGCAGCAATGGCACCATAGGATGTTACCCTCCCGGCGGGAATCATTCGTGCAACCTGATAGACCTGTTCAAAAAAATCACCCATCTTTTGGCTTTTTTAAGGCATTCCGCCCATAACTCCGGTAACTATCTTTTTCAACCTTAATATCAGGCTCCCTGTAAAGCCCGTTTTCATGTAATCTGAATGATAAATATTTTATAGCGATCCCTCTTCCCAGCCACTGTTTCTCGTAATATGTTTTAATATTAAGGATATCGTCCAAATAATCCGAATTATACAGGTCGGCGGTATGGGCAAGTAATTCAAACTTATTTTCACCGATCAGGGCAAGTGTATATTGATACAAAAAATTACTGTCAGTTTTAAGATGGATAACGCCTCCTTTGGAAATGAAGCCCTTGTATTTTAAAAGGAAATTTACTGAAGTGAGCCGTTTGTTTGTTTTTTTCATCTGGGGGTCGGGGAAGGTGAGCCATATTTCTTCTACTTCGCCGGGGGCAAAAAACTGCCCGATAATTTCGATGTTTGTCCTAAGGAAGCCTGCATTTTTTAACTTTTCCCCGAGCGAATGTTTAGCCCCTTTCCAGATTCGCGCCCCTTTAATATCGACTCCCAGAAAATTTTTATCCGGGAACCTTTCAGCCAGTTCAACCGTATATTCGCCTTTCCCGCATCCAAGTTCAAGTACCAAAGGATTATTATTTGAAAAAAAATCAGAGACCCAGTTTCCTTTTAAAAAAAAGTCGGAACCCTTTACCAAGCCGTATGGAGCCTGAACAACATTTCTGAACGACTCCACCTCTTTAAACTTGAGTAATTTCCCTTTCCCCACAACAGGCTTAATTTACTTTCTTAATACTAATGCCTATATCGGTAACCCCGGTTAGCAAATCATGGCGCATGCCATGTTGTATGTCAATGCTGTATTCTCCCGCTGAAGGGAAAAAAATATTCCTCTTGTACAGTAATTTATTGTCGCGAAACTTACCAAGCCCTTGCCCGAGCCACCGGCCCGACCGGTCGGCAAGGATAAATTCCACTGTATCGGCAAGGATATTTTGCTCCGGTGAATGGATTTCTAAAAATAACCAAATGTTACTGTACCCATAATCGACACTGTTCCGCAGGTTAAAATAAAGGTTATGATTTTGTGTCGAATCGTCAATATTAAAATAAAAGGTGAATACAGAATCTTTCTGCCAGCCTCCATTCCCGACTGGCGAATAACTTTCGTAAACACTGCTGTTATTGCAGGCGAAAAAAGCAATAAAAAGTGTAATAAACATTAGGAATAAAAAACCACGGAATGTCATTTTTTCTTTTGTTTATGCTGTTGCGATTTTTTACTGAAACGTTTTTTCCGGCGGCTACGATGTGATTTTGGTTTATTAAACCGGTTTAAATCTTCCTGCCCGACATTATTCTGAAAACTCTGTTCTAACGCTTCCGGTTTTAAATTTTCGGATTTTAGATTCTCAGGACGTTTCCCCTCCCTGTTCATACGGACAATTTTTTTTACAGCATCGACAGTTATAGGAACCAGGTTTGTTGCCCCCTCGTTCTCAAGCGCGTACCAGAAGATGCCGTTAAAAATATCCGATTTCTGAAATATGTATCTTCCTTTCTCTGTTTGAAGCGGAATATCATTAGGAGGAAAATTTTTCTGGGCATCAATATAAGCATCTACTTCAAAATTCAGGCAGCACTTAAGTTTTCCGCATTGCCCCGCCAGTTTCTGGGGATTCAGCGAAATTTCCTGATAACGCGCAGCATTGGTGGTTACTGAAACAAAATTACAAATCCATGTAGCGCAACATAATTCTCTGCCACATGGCCCTATCCCACCGATCCTGCCGGCTTCCTGCCTGGCACCTATCTGTTTCATCTCGATCCTGATACGGAATGTTTCGGCAAGTACACGGATAAGCTGCCTGAAATCGACACGCTCGTCGGCAATGTAATAGAAAATGGCTTTTGTGCAATCGCCCTGGTATTCTACGTCGCCAATTTTCATATCCAACTTAAGGTCGGCTGCAATCTGGCGGGATTTGATCATCGTTGAATGTTCAAGCGATATAGCCTCTTTCCATTTATCCAGGTCGGCCTGCCTGGCTTTCCGGTAAACTTTCCTGAAATCACCATTCACAATTGTAACCTTGTGCCTTTTCATCTGTTCAAGCACCAGGTCTCCTGTCAGCGATACAATGCCAATGTCGTGCCCCGGGTTTGCCTCCACAGCAATAATATCGCCCGGTTTAATCTTAAGGCTATTTACATTCCGGTAGTAATCCTTCCTTGTATTCTTAAACCTTACTTCAACAATCTCGCCTGTGTTGGCTGTATTTTTTATATCATTAAGCCAGTCGGTAACATGTAATTTTGAGCAGGTCCCAAAACTGTTGTTACACAGCCCTCTTTCAATGGTTTCAAATTCTTCCATACTATTTAAATACAGTCCCTTACCTCTGCACATAATCCGATTCTATTTCTCAGGGACCGTACAAAAATAAATAATAAACTGATTGATAAAAAGTTTGGAAATGGAAATCGTTAAATTAATGTGATATTTAAATAATGGCTTAATTTTTACCTCCGAATCATTTTAGCCATCCTCAATGCAATATCCAGAAATATGATCCGTGGATTCCCATTCGAAGAAATGTGCTTATAGGCCAGGTCGAAATCGGCAGACATCTGTGTGATATTCCGTTCGTTCACAAAAGGTGAAAAATCTCGCCCCCACTCCTTTTCCTTAGTATTGAGGCAGGCCAGTTTTTCACTTCTCAGGTTTAACATAAAATACTCCCTGGCCAGCCGCAGGGCATACTGAAAAAAGCTTTTCTGTTTTTCACGCCCGATCCCGGAAAGCTCATCAGCCCATTCAATCAGCCCCAGAATGTTGACCTTGTACGCCAAACGCATAAGTTCCTGAATTTTTGAAAAGAAGAAAAATTTTTCTTCATCCGGGCTCAGGTATTCAAGCGCTTTGATATAACTGCCATTGGCAAGCGCGACCACTTCTGTTATGGTTGAAGTGTCAAAACCATTTAGTTTCCCCAACGCTTCGCTCATCGCAACATTGTCGATTGCCGGCACCTTAAGCAGTTGCGCCCTCGAACGGACCGTGCTTATAACCTGTTCCTCATCTTCAGTAATCATCAGGAAAAGCGTTTTATTCGGTGGCTCCTCGATCATTTTCAGTAATTTATTGGAACAATGCGAATGCATTTTTTCCGGGAGCCAGATGATCATGGTTTTATATTCCGATTCAAACGATTTCAGGTTGAGTTTTTTGAGGATCGATTCACTCTCTTTTTGATAGATCATCCCCTGGGCATTTTCCACATTAAGATAAGCCAGCCACTGGTTGAGGGTAAAATAAGACGATTTTAAAACAAATTCACGCCATTGGCTGATAAAATCATCGCTGACAGGTTCTTTTAGATTTTTTGTTTTAAAAACAGGGAACACAAAATGCAGGTCGGGGTGTGCCAGTTTCTGAAATTTCCGGCACGAGGGGCATGTCCCGCACGAATCGTCTTCCCCCCTGTTGCGGCACGAAATATATTGTGCGTAAGCCAGTGCCAGCGCCAACTTACCCGTCCCCTCCGGGCCTGTAAACAGGAGTGAATGGCTTACCCGCCCTTCGGAAACCGATTTAATCAGCCTGCGCTTTACTTCTTTCTGCCCGACAACATCCCGGAAAAACATAATTCTCTACGATTTTTAAATTAAACAGGAACCTCCAAATTTAATTTTTTATCCTGAATTGAACAGGTTATGTATTCTTTAAATTCTTTTTTCAGGAAATTAAGAGGCACAATCGCGCCTGATAATTTTTTATCTTTGAATGATTTTAAAACCTAAAAAAATATTGAAATGCAGACAATAGATACGTATGATTTTTCAGGGAAGAAAGCATTAATCCGTGTTGATTTTAATGTGCCCTTGGATGAAAATTTTAATATTACCGACGACACCCGCATGAGGGCTGCTTTGCCCACCATAAAAAAAATTATTGAAAAAGGCGGTTCGCCGATTCTTATGTCGCACCTTGGCAGGCCAAAAAACGGCCCTGAGGAAAAATTCTCACTCAAACCTTTGGTTGCACACCTTTCTGAATTACTCGGTGGGGCAACCGTCAGAATTGCCCCCGATTGTATCGGCGAAGAGGTCAGAAAAATGGCTGATGAAATCAAACCGGGAGAAGTGTTAATTCTTGAAAACTTACGATTTTATAAAGAAGAAACAGCCGGCGATGAAGGATTCGCTGCAAAACTTGCCGAAAACGGCGATTGCTGGGTGAACGACGCTTTCGGGACTGCCCACCGGGCACATGCCTCAACAGCCGTTATTGCCAGATTTTTTCCAAACGATAAAATGTTCGGTTACCTGATTGAAAGCGAAGTGGAAAGCCTCGACAAAGTGGTGAAAAACCCGGGTCGCCCGTTAACAGCTATTATGGGAGGGGCTAAAGTTTCTTCAAAAATAACCATTATTGAAAATTTACTAAGTAAAGTTGATAACCTGATCTTAGGTGGCGGAATGACTTATACTTTTGTAAAAGCCAACGGAGGCAGTATTGGCGATTCAATTTGTGAAGATGATTATCTGGAAACTGCAAAAAACATTGAAAAGCTGGCAAAAGAAAAAGGAGTTAACCTTGTTATTGCTTCTGATGTCCTTGCAGCCGACGATTTCAGCAACGACGCAAATACCCGGGTAGTCCCTGCCAACGCAATCCCGGAAGGATGGCAAGGCCTGGATGCCGGCCCGGAAAGCATCAAAAAAATCAAAGAAGTCATTGAAAATTCGGGAACCATCCTTTGGAATGGCCCGGTTGGCGTGTTTGAAATGGATAAATTTTCTGAAGGGTCAAAAGCTGTTGGCAAGGCCATTGCCGAAGCGACAAAAAAAGGCGCTTTCTCACTGGTGGGCGGTGGCGACTCAGTAGCCTGTGTCAATAAATTCGGGATTGCCCCGGAAGTTTCTTACATCTCGACTGCCGGTGGCGCGCTGTTGGAATATCTCGAAGGGAAAACGCTTCCTGGTGTTGCGGCTGTCCGTGGGGAATAAGTAAAAACCCCTCCTGACCTCCCCAATGGGGAGGGACAAAAGGAACATTACCGGGCATTTACACTGAAAGTTTTGGATTAATAATCCTGCACCAGGAGTGCAGGGCGTTATCAACCTGTAAATAATACCAATTACGAAAATGATTAGGCTATATATAAATTATTTTCGAATTGGTTAAATGCCGATATAGAAAAACAAAGACATTGGGAGTAAGCGAACCGATGGCTCAATGTTTTTCATAATCGGTATAACTTCAAAATATGTCAAAACCCGGGGATGCATTTCTCCGGGTTTTTTATTATTTTCGGATTAAGCAAAAAAACCATGGCAGATAAACAAACCAAAATCGACGAATTATTTCCTGGTATTAACTGTTGCCAGACTGTTTTCAGCCTGTTTGCCCCGGAACTTGGGCTGGATGAAAAAACCGCATTAAAAATTGCCAGCGGTTTTGGCGGGGGTATGGCCTGTGCCGAAACATGCGGGGCAGTGACCGGCTCGTATATGGTCATCGGACTCAGGCATGGCCACGATAACAGCGACCCGGATGCAAAGGCAAATACCAAATCGCTGATAAAAAAATTCAATGAAAAATTCAGGGCAGAACATGGAACTTTAATTTGTAAGAAACTGATCGGGTATGACATTTCCAAACCTGATGAATCAGCAGCGGCAAAGGAAGCTCAGGTTTTTACAAAAAAATGCCCGAAGTTTATCAAGACAGCCTGTGCGATCCTTGAGGAAAATTTTTGACCCGAACTTATTTTTTTGAATTTCGTTATAAAAGAAATAACATAAAATCATACTATTATGAAATGTAATATAGGACCTGTCGACAGATTAATTCGTATCATTATCGGATTGGTTATAGCTGTCCTTGGAGTAGTTTTCGATAGTTACTGGGGTTTAATCGGTTTGATCCCTCTCGCAACAGGGCTGTTTAAGTGGTGCCCTTTGTATGTGCCTTTTAAAATCTCAACAGCAAAAAAGGAAGAATGAATTACCCCGCGTAAGTGGACGAGGCATCAAATCCAGAATTTATAAAAACTAACAATGCAAGCATCGGAGTACCAGTCTGCCGGCAGGTCAAACTCTCTTCTCCCTATACACTTTGCTGTCGGGATTCGTTCCAACCTTCGGGGACAAACTAAATGCTTAATGCCAATAATATATCTTCAGTTACAGATGTTATACCATTATATTTAGTGTGCAATTTGACCTCTAAAATGGTATTACAAAACGAATAAAATGATATCAGGCAAAAACAATGTTTTTTAATTCTTTACGTTACATTGAAGAAATAAAGAAATAATACGCAGGATATTGTCAAACCGCACTTTTGGTAGTGCCTTTTAACAATCGCTTCTCTTTGAAGCACGCTGCCCGCCTAATGGCGGGCAGTTTTTATAATAATGTTTTTATAAACTTCGGGGCTTCCCGGTGTTTGCTTGCCTGTTCATATGCATAAGCAAACTTCAGGAGCGCCGGTTCGCTCCAGGCTTTCCCGAAAAAAGAAATCCCTACCGGCAATCCATGTACATACCCTGCCGGTACAGTAATATTCGGGTATCCCGAAATAGCCGCCGGCGATGAACTGCCTCCACCAAAATGGTCGCCGTTTACCCAGTCGATGGCCCAGGCCGGCCCATTGGTCGGGGCTATGATTACATCGAGGTTATGCTTTGCCATTTCGGCATCGATGCCCTCCTCCCGGCTCAGTTTCTTTGATTCTGCAAGCGCATCGAGGTATTCCTTCTCAGTAAGATCACCCTTCCCCTCGGCATTTTCAAAAATCTCCTGCCCGAACCACGGCATCTCCTTGTCGGCATTTGCTTTATTAAATTCGATCAGGCCGGCAAGGCTTTTCGGTTTCGCATTCGGATGGCTTTCCAAATATTTATTCAGGTCGGCTTTAAATTCATAAAGAAGAACCTGATACGAAGGGTTCCCCATCCGGCGGCTGGTTTCAAACTCAAACTCGATAACTTCGGCGCCGTTCAACTGAAGTGTCCTGTAAGCTTGTTTGATTATTTCATCAACCTCTTTATGAAATCCCATCATATTGGTGGCAATTCCGATCCGGGCTCCTTTTAAACCATCCTTATCAAGAAATTGAGTATAATCGCTAAAAATCTCACCCTCTTCGACATGGGTTTCCCCGTCATTTGGGTCGAACTCTGCCAAGGCTCCCAAAAGAATTGCTGCATCTTTTACAGTTCGCGCCATAGGACCTGCTGTGTCCTGGCTGTGTGCAATCGGGATGATACCACGCCGGCTCCAAATTCCTAATGTCGGTTTAATCCCTACAATGCCATTTACTCCTGAAGGGCACATGATCGAACCATTTGTTTCAGTACCGATAGTGATGGCACATAAATTTGCAGCAACAGCCGCACCGGAACCTGAACTGGAACCACACGGGCTCCGGTCGAGGCAGTAAGGATTGCGTACCTGCCCTCCCCGGCCGCTCCAT
>Ga0272442_10002136_pt1 | contig 29049 bp, 20 predicted proteins | sample SSMForm2O_FD_200262 | JGI IMG/M metagenome (GOLD analysis project Ga0272442, IMG submission 200262) | Marine sediment archaeal communities from Little Sippewissett salt marsh, Falmouth, MA, United States - SSM-Form-2O | ecosystem: Environmental > Aquatic > Marine > Wetlands > Sediment ...
CTCGCGGGAAGCTGGCGGGAGACCTCGGTCGCCGGGGTGATCCGGGCCAGCGCCAGGTCGATCAGCAGGGCCGCGGCCAGGACTGCTCCGGCGGCCCACCACAAGGTCATCAGCTCGGGCCGCAGGGCCGCGGCCAGGGCCAGGACCGACCACAGCATGGCCAGCCCCAGGGTGAGGCGGGTGGGGATCATAAGCGTGGAGCGTCCACGGCGGAGAGGATCGCGGAGAGGATCTGATCCGCGGTCTGGCCCTCGAGCTCGCTCTCCGGCGCCAGGGCGAGCCGGTGGCGCAGCGCAGGCAATGCCACGCTCTTGATGTCGTCCGGGGTGACGAAGTCGCGGCCGTGAAGCAGGGCCTTGGCCCGCGCCGCGCGGACCAGGGCCAGCCCGCCCCGCGGCCCCGCGCCCTGGGCCAGGCCGGGCCACTTGCGCGTGGCCCGCACCAGGCGCACCGCGTACTCGTTCACCCGCTGATCCACGCGGACCCGGCCGGTGGCCGCCTGCAGGGCCAGGATCGCGGGCTTGTCCGCCACGGCCGCGACCCACTCGGTGGGCAGGCGGTCGCCGACCTGCCCGTCCGTGACCCGCCCGACCATGGCCGTCTCCTCCTCCTCGGCCGGGTAGTCGATGTGGATCTTGAGCAGGAAGCGATCGAGCTGGGCGTCGGGCAGGGGGTACGTGCCCTCGTGCTCCAGCGGGTTCTGCGTGGCCAGCACCATGAAGGGCGGCTCGAGCGGGATCGGCGTACCCTCCAGCGTGACCTGGCCCTCCTGCATCACCTCGAGCATCGCGGCCTGGGTCTTGGCTGGCGCGCGGTTGATCTCGTCGGCCAGCAGCAGGTTGGTGAACACCGGGCCGCGCCGCGTCTTGAACTCGCCGCTCTGGATCTCGTACATCACGTGGCCGATGATGTCGCTGGGCATCAGGTCCGGCGTGAACTGGATCCGCTTGGACTCGCCGCCAAAGGTCTTGGCCAGCGCGCGGACCAGCAGGGTCTTGCCCAGGCCGGGCAGGCCCTCGATCAGCACGTGCCCCGCGGCGAACAGGCCGAGCAGCACCTGATCGATCACCGCGTCCTGGCCCACCATGGCCTTGGCGATCTCGGCGCGGATGTTCTGGGCCACGGCCGCGTGCGAGCCGAGTGGGGAGGACGGGGCCATGCCCTGGATCCCGTGATCCGCGCTCGGAATCGGCGGTGCGGCCGGGGGCGCGCCGGGCTGCGGGTCTGCCGGGAGTGCCTGCTGGTCCCAATCGGGGCGCGGCTTTCCGTTTCTCTGCTCGTCCGTCATAGCGACCTTCGTATCCTTTCCAGGCGCTGCATCGCGCCCAAGAAGCCCGCCCGGCCGGCGGGGGCGTCGTCTGTCATTACCTGGCGAACCTCGTCCACCGGGAGCTCGGAAACCGCGGCCAGGCGCTCGTGCCGGGCCTCGACCGTGAGCCGCTGCCACTGCGGGATCCGGCGGGCCGCACGCTGCCGCACGGACAGGCGCACTGCCGCGAGCAGGGCCCGGGCGTGGCCGTGGCGCCACAGCAGGTGGCCGCAGGCCTCGATGTGCTCCAGCAGGCTGCGCCGGGCCAGCACGGGCAGCGTGTGCACCGGGCCGAAGCGCGGGGCCCGCGACCAGAGCCATAGCCCGAGCAGCGCGCCGAGGCTCATCAGCAACATCCAGGCCTCACCTGACAGCAGCGACCACAGCGAGGGCATGCGGTGGCCGAAGATCAGGTACACCGGACCCCGGCGACCGTCCCAGGTGGCGAGTCGCCAGACCAGCTCGGCGTGATCCCTGTCGCCGATGTTGCGGTTGGTCATGAAGGCGGCCCTGGAGAGCACGGTGAGCAGGCCCCGGCCCAGCCGGTACTGCAGGACGCGCTGGCCCTTGCGGCCGGGCACGGCCCACAGCGCCCTGTCCAGCGGGCCGCTCAGCTCGCGGCCCCAGAACACGGATCCCTGGTTCACCCGCAGCGGCGTCTCGCGCCCCGGCACCGCGATCGTGGCCAGCGGCGCGTCCGCTACCGGGCCGTCCGCGTCGTCGGGGCGATCCGCGTCCGACTCGGGCGAGGCATCGCCCGAACCCGGGTACGAGGCCTCGCTCTCCTCGGCCAGCTCGTCGTCGTCGGACGACGGCCCCCCGAACAGGTCCCCGGGCTCGAGCTTGTCGCAGGGGGACTCGACCTTCACGCCCAGCGGATCGAGCAGGGGGTCGCGATGCGCTCCCTGGCGGCAGCCCCGGCCCGGGCGGCCCACCACCAGCAGGTGTCCCCCGGCCTCGACCCACTGCTGCAGCCGCTCGATGCGGCTCTGGCCCAGCGCGCCCCGCGGCACGGGCAGGAAGATCGTGCCGTGCTCGGGCGGCAGCTCGTCCCCCAGCTCGTACAGGTTCTTCACGGAGGTCGCCTGCAGGCCGAGGCGCTCGAGCAGCCGTGCAGCGGCCAGGTACCGGTTGCGCCTGGCCTCGCCGCTGTACCCCACGTCGATCTCGATCGTTGCCCGCTCAAAGGTCTCGAGGAACCACACCAGGAGCAGGGTCAGCGCCAGCAGGCCGAGCAGCATCCCGGCCACCACCTTGAAGCGCCCGCTCATGCCGCGCCCTCCAGGTGCCGGGCCCAGCGCAGGCACAGCCGGCTGAACTGGGGCTCGTTCGGGGGGCGGTGGGCGTATGCGGTGCGCTGCCAGGTCAGGGCCAGGGCCGCGAAGTCGCCGGCGAGCAGGGGCTCCACCCGGCGCTGCACCAGGGCCATGCACTCGCCCTCGGTGGCGCTGCCCGGGATCTCGACCTGCTGGCGGCTGATCAGGTGCACCAGGGCCCCGCGGTAGAGCAGGCTGAGCGCGGCCGCCGGCTCACCTCGCTGCCAGGCCTGCCGGGCCGCGCCCAGCAGGTCGTCGGGCAGGGACTCGGGGCGCACGTCGAGCCCGAAGAGCACCTCGGGCGCGTCGGGCCGGGCCCGGAGGTCGCGGCCCGTGCCGCTGCGGCGAGAGCGGATCAGGGCCGCGATCAGGTACGCCAGCAGCAGGACGCCCACGCCCGCGATCAGCCAGAACAGCACCGTGGCCAGGAAGCGGCCGAGTCCGGAGAAGAAGCCCAGGTCGGTCGAGCCGGATCTCGGCTCGGGCTGCTCCGGCTGCTGCTCCTCCTCGCGCAGGCGCCAGATGCGGCGCTCTTCCTTGGTGCCGAACTCGGCCGCGGACAGCACGTCGGCCGCGACCTGCCCGGGATCGCGATCGGGCGCCAGGCCGCCGGCCGTGTCCGCGGCCGGGAGCGGCGCCTCTGCAATCGGCTCGGCGGCGCGAGCCGGAAAGGACAGGCCCAGGGTCAGGGCGGCGACCACGATCGCGGCTGGCAGGCCCGAGGCCAGCCGGGCCAGCCGGCGGGACATGCGGCGGAAGCCGAGCTCGATGTCCCAGCCCTCGAGCGTGACGCGGCGGTTGATGTACAGCGAGAAGCCGGCGCCCACGAAGAAGGGCTCGATCGCGCTCATCGCGATCAGGTACAGCGCGCTGGTCATCCGCACCAGCCCGTCCTCGGACAGCGAGTCGAGCAGGGACGGCGAGTCCATGCTGCCGGGCACGAGCAGCTCGAGCAGCAGGAACAGCCCGGACAGCAGCAGCAGCTCGAACAGCAGGCAGACCAGGGTCAGCAGGAAGCTGATGCCGCGGTACTCCTGGCCCAGGACCGCGAGGCGGCGGCGCCTGGCGCGTCCGCCCTCGAGCGCCTCGAGCTGATCCACGGGCATCGAGTAGCTGCGCCAGGGCGAGAGCCGGCGCCAGGTCAGCGCGAGGAACAGGCCGCGGCCGAGGAAGCGCCCCGGCTGGCGGAGGAGCTCCAGCGGGCGGGGCGGCTCGCCGAAGAAGCCCCGGCTGATCACGGCCAGGGGCAGGCGGTCGAGCAGCGGCTTGAACCACCACGTTGCTACCAGCGCGATCCAGGGGAACTCGTACAGCGCGACGTTGAGGATCAGCGCCAGGGGCAGGACCACTACCAGCCAGGCGCCGTACGCGGCGCCGAGCCAGCGCCGGGTCATGGCAAAGCCGAGATCCACGGCTTCCCAGGTGTCGCGCTCGCGCAGCACCACCGATATGCGCTCAAGATCCATGGCCACGCGGTGTCCAGACGAAGTAGAGCAAGACCGCCACCCACAGCGCCGCGCCCGTGCCGATCTTGACGTTAAAGGGCAAGACCGCGGAGGCCGACCAGAAGGCCTCGATCCCGGCGGCCACGAGGAACATCCCGGTCGCCCCGTAGATCAGGGGCACGGCCCGCTGCGCCCCGATGCGCAGCGCGTCGGCCCGGGCCAGCCGCCCGGGCGCGATCAGCGGCCAGCCCAGTCGCAGCCCGGCGGCCGCGGAGAGCACGATCGCCTGTAGCTCCACGGCGCCGTGCCCGATCACGAAGCCGAAGAAGGTCTCGCCGTACCCGATGTTGATCACGTGTCCGACCAGGGCGCCGAACAGCACCCCGTTGATCAGCAGGAAGAACAGGCTGCCGATGCCGGCGAACACGCCGCCGGCAAAGGTGCGGAAGCCGATCGACATGTTGTTGCTGATGTAGAAGCCAAAGGCCGCGGCGTCGGTGTCGTGGCCGCGAGGGTGGAGGTGATGCGAGCTCTGGGGATCGTACATCTCCTCGAACATCGAGAGCTCGGACGGCCCGAGCACCGAGTGGATCAGGTCCGGCTCGAGGTGCACGGCCAGGGCCAGGGCCAGCCCGGAGCCGTAGAACAGGACCGCGGCAATGACGACGAAGACCGCCTCGCTGCGGATCGCGGCGGGCAGGCCGCGGACCCAGAAGTCGATCAGGCGGTGCCGGGGCCGCGCCGTGGCCCGGTGCAGGTGCTGGTGCCCGCGCAGGGCCAGGCCGTTGAGCCGGTCGATCAGGTGGACGTCGAAGCGGCGCTGGCGGGCCAGGGCCAGGTCGTGGCAGATCCCGCGATAGCGCCGGGGAAAGGATTCGTCGATCCGCCGGGTGCGCGACTCGATTCGCACGAGCTGAGCCTCGAACTCGCGCCAGCGAGGCTCTCCGCTGCGGGCGAAGCTCTCCTGGTTCATCGGGTGGCCCCGCTCTGCTCGCCGGAGTCCGCGGCCGGGCGCCGGCCGACCAGCCAGCCGGCAATCGCGGCCAGGTGGTGCACCGGATCCGGGGCCTTTACCGGATCGGCCTCAAGCAGGGGCGAGGCGATGCGGGCGATCTCGAGGGCGCGCTCCGGGGGCAGCAGCGGCGCGCGCTGGCCGAAGCGGATCACATTGCGCTGCTCGATCAGCTTCAGGGGCAGGGGCGCGGGCCTGGGCGGCACCGCCGGGATCGGCGCGCCCCGGCGGGTCGCCTCGCGGTACACCACCAGCGTGCCCGCGGCCCGGTCGCCCAGCCGCTGGAAGTCCTTGCCGAAGAGCATGCTGAGCAGACCGAAGCCGTAGAGCAGCGGCATGAAGTCGGCCGCGCGCAGCAGGTTGCGCAAGGTGGAGGTGCGCCAGTCCACGGGCGAGCCGTCGCGCTGCACCACGCGCAGGCGCAGGGCCTTCTTGCCCGGCGTGGCGCCGTGGGCCAGCACCTCGAACAGGATCGGGTAGCTCCACTCGAGCAGGAACAGCGCAATCAGCAGGAGCCCAATGCCGAACTCTCCGAGCACGGCCAGCACCAGCGAGATCACGCCGCCGGCGAGCAGCCGCAGGGCCAGGTCGATCAGCCAGGCGAGCATCCGCGCCAGCGGCCCGGCGACCCGCTGGTCGAGGTCCACGCCCTCCGGGGTCTCGATCCGGTGCACGGTGTCCAGCATCGTCTCGTTACTCCGCCGGGTGGATCGCCCCTGCTCCGGGGCCGGTCAGAGGCTGGACATCGCGCCGATCATCCCGGCGACCATGGCCACCACGATGATCAGCAGGTACAGGCCGATCATCACCAGGGACATGATGCCCACGGTGCGCCAGAAGGAGCGCTGGCGCAGCAGCGCGTCCTCCACGGCCGTGGCGCCGCCGCCGAGCACGGCCTGGCCGATGGCATTGGCGTACCGGTGCAGATGGATCAGCGGGAGCAGGTACAGGCCGGCCAGCACGAGGTAGACCACGCCGATCCCGGCGCCAATCGCCTCCCCGGCGGCCGCGCCCGCCACCATCACCACCAGACCGCCGAGGACCATCAGGCCGGAAAAGATGAAGCCCAGGACCGACAGCAGCCGGACCCAGGGCTTGGTCTCCCGGAGATACTGGATCATCAGCGGGGTGTACCGGTCTCCCGGGCCAGCAGGCGCGGTCGCAGACAGGTTTGCGGCCGGTGCCTGGTACGGATTGTGCTCTTCCACCGTCCTCTTCTCCCCGGGCGTTCGTTTCGGCGTCGGTGCAGGTTCGGTTTCGTGGGGATGCTCGCAGTTCGACCTGGATTCGTCAAGCGGGTCGCCCCGCCCTAAAGGACGGGGCTACGGTGCCCTTCGGGCAAGCCCTCTGCGAGGGCTAGCGGCGAGCGTGGGCACCGAGCCCTAGGCCGTAAGGCCTTGCCGCGCCAGCGGCACCGTAGCCCCGTCATTCATGGCGGGGCCACAGCTTTCACCCTCGAGCGTCCGTGCTATAGTGCCCGCACATGACGAGTTCTCGATCGCAGCGGCTGGGCCGCTGGCTCCTCGGCGCGGCCGTCGCGCCGATGGTCATCGCCGAGGTGGTGGTGATCGTCTGGGCCGCGGGGATCGATCCGGCGCTGGCCGGCGGCCTGGTCCTGGCGCTCGTGGCGGCCGGAGCGCTGGGGCTGCTGCGCGGGGAGGCGTCTGCCCGGCCCGGGGCAGCGGCGCGAGCCGCGGTCTCGACCCTGGTGCTCGGCTCGGGCGTGCTGGCGCTGTGGGCGGCACACGCCCTGCTCGTGCGCGGCAGCACCGAGCACCCGCTGCTCCGCTGGCTCGACGACTTGGTTCGCCGGCACGAGCCGCGCCTGCTGCTGCACTACTGCATCGCCGTCGTTGCAATGGGGCTGCTCTCCGCCGGGCTGCTGCTCGCGCGGGGCAAGGGCCGACGAACCTGGCGCTGGTGGGCCCGGCTCGCGGACGCGGCAGCCCTGGGCGCGGCCAGCGCCATGGCCCTGGAGTACCTGCTCGCGGACGGCGTGCCGGCATGGACCGTGGTGCTGGTCCTGCCCTGTGCCCTGCTCGTGGCGCGTGCGATCTGGCCCGCGCTGATCCGGGCGCCCCGGCCGACCTCGAGCGATCCGCTCCGCTGGCCGCGGCGGCTGCTCCTGCCGCTGTTGCTGGCCGCCCTGGTGCTGGGGCACGCGTACTCGGCGCGGATCATGAGCTGCCCCCGGCCCGGCGAGGTGCCCGGCCTGACCCGCATCGCAGCGCTGCCCGAGGTGCAGGGCATTGCCCTGGGAAGAGGCGGCGACCTGGCCGTCCTGTCCATGCCCGGCTCGGGCTGCCTGGCCCGCATCGCCCTGCGACCCGAGCCGGCAAGCGTGCACGTCGTCGATCCCGGGCCGGCGCGCTCCTGGAGCGGACCGCACTGGCAGCTCAACGGCGAGATCGGCGCGGTGGTGTACGCCCCGGCAGTGGACCGCTTCTTTGCCGCGCTCGCCTGGCGCCCGCCGGACAGGGAGGCGAGCGAGAGCCAGATCCTGACCCTGAGCAATGACGGCATGCAGGTGGTCAGCGCACTCGGCCTGCCCGGGCGATGCCCAATCGGCGCGATCGAGTGGGACGCTGACCAGCGCCTGCTGCTGCTGCACTGCGCGGATCGACCGGGCGTGCACAGGCTCGATCCAGCGGCGCAGGTCCTGCGGGACGAACCGGGCGACCAGGCGCTCGCCGCGCCGCAGCGGGCGAGTGTATTGCTGGGCCGGACGAAGCTAGCCCCTGGCGGGCGCGACGGCGGGCTGTGCCTGCTCGAGCCGGACAGCGGAGAGCTGCTCGGCGTGGTCGCGGCGGGCGGGCAGGTCCAGGCCATTGCCGCGGACGAGGCGCGGGGGCTGGCCTACTTCTGGAGCCGGTGCGGCCTGTTCCGGCTCGACCTCGGCCGGTGGCTGCGCGCCTGTGGGCGGTCCGGACCGGACCGGGAGCCACCGCGCTAGAACCCGTGCGTCATCGAACAGCTCCGCATCACCGGCTCTCCGGGGGGGCGGCGGCGAGCGGATCCGCGGGCAGGGCGGCGAGGTACTGCACGAAGCCCGGGTGGTCGTGAACCGGGCGGAACCCGGTGTCGGCCATCAGCCGCTTGCGGTTGATCCGCTCCTCGAACACCTCCTGGTCGCGCGCTGCGAAGCGCAGCAGGTGGATCACCTGCGCGGGCTGGCCGCGGCTGGCCGCGAGCCAGGCCAGCGCATAGTACGCCAGCCCGTCCCGCGAATTGCCCTCGACCGCCTTCCACAGGTCTTGCTCGGCCTCGTCGGTCCGTCCGGACCGGCAGAGCGCAATCCCGCGCGCGAGGTGCGCCTCCGGGGTCGAGGCCAGGAGCAGGGCCCGGTCGAGCGCGGCCAGCGCCTCGTCGTGGCGCGAGCGCTCCGAGAGCAGCTGGCCCACGGCCAGGTGCGCCTCGTGCAGCCCGGGCGCGCGCGTGACCGTGTTCTGGAACTCGCGCAGGGCAACGTCGATCCGGCCCTGGCGCCGGGCAGCGCGAGCATGCACCAGGCGCGCGAGGTCGTTGTCGGGCAGCTCGTGCAGCACCCGGCTCGACTCGGCCAGGGCTCGAGCCGCGGCGCCCTGCTCCAGCCTGTCCTGGATCGACCGGACCTGCGTGTCGGCGCAGCAGAGGTCTTCGATCCGCTGGCGGGCCGGCGCCCGGCCCTGGAAGGCCCTGGCCGCGCTCGCCGGGTCGCGCTGCTGCATCGAGCGCCAGGGCGGCCGCGTGGCCAGCTCGGTCGGACCGGCGGCCACGGCGCGGTTGGCCAGGTATCGTTCGGGCTCCTGGGGCGCCGGCACCAGGGGCGCGTCCTCGCTGCAGCCCGGGGTGAGCCCGAGCAGGAGCGGCAGCAGAGCCATTGCCCACGGGATCTTGCTCACGCGCATGGCTCAGGACCCGCGCCCGGGAAGGTTGAAACGCGAAAGCCAGTTCCGCAGCGGCTGGGTCAGGCGCCAGCTGAGCGAGCCGCGCAGGCCGTGGATCTCGCGCTCCAGCGCGGCGATGCGCTCGTGCACCAGGCGCTCGTACTCTGCGCGCTCGGCTTCCAGCGCCTCGATGCGCTGGCGCAGCGCCTTGGCGTCGGGCCTGCGCCAGCGGAGCTCGCGTTGAAGCTCCTTCTTCTTTAGCGTCATCTTGTCCAGCAGGTGCTCGAGCTCGATGATCCGGTCCCGCGGCTGCTCGAAGTCAACGGCCGGCGCCGGGAACTGGTGCGGCGAACGGGTCTCGTTGAGGGTGAAGTACGACCAGTGGCAGGCGCAATCCCTGTCGAGCAGGTCGTCCGGGATCGCGGCCGCCAGCTTGCGAAAGGCAGCGGGCGAGGACTTGCGAAAGCCCTGCAGCTCGAAGCCCGGCGAGTGCAGCTCGATCCGGTTGCGCCAGCAGAAGTCGAGGATCGGCAGCGCCTGATCGACCCAGGTGCTGAGCCAGGACAGGTTGAGCCGGGCCCGGGTCTGCTTGTGGGCCCAGAAGTCGTCGGCGCCGCGCCAGCAGGACCTGCCGTCGTACTCGCGATGCACGCCCGGTAAGCGGTTGTCGTCCATGTCGTGACACAGCACCAGGTGCGGCCGGCCCGCGAGCAGGGGCATGACGTGGCTCAGCACGTGGTCTGCGACCGCGAAGCCGTGCGCGTCCCACAGCAGCAGCACGCGACTGGCGCCCTCGAGCAGCGGGCCGAAGTCGATCTCGGTCAGATCGCCGGAGTGGACCTCGAGCGCGTCGAACCAGTCGGCCTCCACCAGGTCGGCCACGGCCGGCTGGTTCTCCCAACCCTGGCTCAGGCAGAAGCTTTTGACCTTGGTCTTGCGGCCGAGGCGGTACGCGGCCTGGGTGAACACGCAGGTCGAGTTGCCGGCCTCGCGGCCGAGCTCCACGATCAGGTCCGGCCTGAACTGCAGGGCCAGGCCGTACCAGTGGGCCCACTGGGGCAGGGGCAGGTCCTCGGGCTGGTCGATGCGCTCGAAGAGCTGGCGCAGGCGGTCCGCGTCCTCGCGTAGGGCGTCGGCCTGGTCGAGCAGGCAGCGGACCGCGATCGGTGGCTTCTTGCTGGGCTTTGCGGGCAACCCGAGATCCTCCGGAACTCTGAATGGCTGAATGGTAGTCTCGTGTCCGCGGCCGGGTCAAGGTCAGGGCTTTCGCGCCACCCCGAGGAAGGACGCCCCGGAAAGAACAGCCCGCGGAGAAGCCGGGCGTCAGCACCTTCGCCGCAGCGCCGCACCCACGAGCAGCAACGCAACGAGCGAGCCGCCATTGCGGGTTGCATTGCAGCCGCAGCCGCCCGACGAGTCCGGGTCAGCGTCGGCGTCCGAGTCAGCATCCGCGTCGGTGTCTACATCGGAGTCGGAATCCGCGTCGGTATCAGCATCGGAATCCGAGTCCGCGTCTGAGTCCGAGTCGGTGTCAGCATCCGAGTCGGTATCAGCATCCGTGTCGGTATCGGAGTCCGTGTCGGTGTCAGCATCCGCGTCGGTATCGGAGTCCGAGTCGGTGTCAGCATCCGCGTCGGTATCGGAGTCCGAGTCAGTATCCGCATCCGTGTCTGTGTCCACGTCCGTGTCCGCGTCCCCATCGTCCGTGAGCAGGGCGCGGTACGAGTACGACACGCCCCCGCGCCCCGGCTGGCGGCCGCTCGGCCCGAGTACGGACACGGCCAGGCGCACCTGCTCCACCTCGCCGCCGAACCCGGCGATCCGGCCGCTGGCCGTGCCGCTGGCAGCCACGTCCAGGCGGTGGTACGCCGGCGCCCCGGCCGACATCTCGGCCAGCACCACGCCCCAGGTGATCGGCGTGCCGCGGTACTCGATCGCGCCCTCGAACTCGACCACCAGGGTCCGGCTCTCGGGCCCGGGCTCGAACACCACGTGGTTGCTGCCGTACGACTCGGGCAGGTACTGCCCGAAGCTGTTGTCCACCGGGTACGCCGAGTGCGTCTCCATGCGGTACACGTCGTCGTGCAGCGCGCTCTCCTCGAGGTCGCCGGCCGTGAGCCGGCCGCTGAAGTCGGCGTACGCCTCGGCGAGCGAGGCGCCCTGGTCCTGCAGCTGCCGGTCCATCGCCCCCATCGCGTCGGTCGCGATGCAGTGCTCCCACATCCCGGCCACGGTCTGCGGCCCGCCCTGGAACTCGTCGAGGTAGCTGACCCAGAGCACGTTGCCGTACTCGTGCCAGCCGTCCTCGTACTCCAGCGCCAGCTCCGGGTACTGCAGCCAGTTGTCCTCGCCGTTGACGTAGTCCAGGTAGTCGTTGACCGAGTCGTACACCAGCTCCTCGGCCCACACCGCGGTGCCCTCCATCCAGAAGTCGCCCTCGGTCCAGTCGTACGCCGCCTGGATCCCGTGCTGGAACTCGTGGGCCGCGGTGACCTGGGCCGCGCCCTGCGGGTCCGCGGCCCAGGAGTACTCGGCGTGCACCACCACGTACGGGCACTCGTCGTTGTCCAGCGCGGTGTACCCGTACGCGTCGTCGCCGATGCGCGGCGATCCTGCGCCGGTGTTGGCCAGGAACACCTCGAACCGGCCGAGCTGGGCGCAGGGCGGCTCGCGGAACCCGACCTCGGTCACCTCCTTGTCCCAGACCTCCTCCAGGGTGAGCAGCCAGAAGTCGATCACGCCCTGGCCGACGCCGTCCGGGCCCACGACCAGGGTGAAGTGCTCGGAGTCGTGCCGGCCCTCGCCCGGCGCCGGGCTGGCCAGCTCGGCGAGGATGCGCCGGCCCTCGGCCGGGAGCAGGTGAGCCTCGGCCCGGGCCGCGCGGATCGCGGGCGTGCCGCAGCGCAGCGGGCGCTCCTGCTCGGGCGGTGCCCGCAGCTCGGCCGGAAGGCGCCCGGGCTCGATCACGCGGACCAGGCGGTACTGCAGCCAGGTCCCGCGATCGATCCGGCCGGCCTGGTACGCGGCGTCGATCCGCTGGAGCGTGGTGGCGGCCGCGGGCGCGGCAGCGAGGATCCAGGTCAGGAGCAGGGCGGGGAGCAGGACCACTCGTCTCACGTGGACCTCCGATCTGCTACAGGCTACTCCAGGGAGACGGGTCCGGCAATCAGTAGCGCACCGAGGCCCAGACCGTGGCCCGCAGCTCCACGGGATGGTCGACCGAGCCGATCACCGGCTCGACCTCGTCCAGCGCCTCGAGCAGGAAGTGCGGGCGGTCGGGCGAGAGCAGCTTGATCCGGGCGCCGATCTCGAGTGTGTCGAAGAACAGCGTGCGCCACTGGATGTAGCCCATGGCAAAGAAGGGCACGTCGTAGAAGGGATCCTCAACACGGTTGGCCGAGATCAGGCTCGCGTCGAGCCCGAGACCCAGAATCCCGTAGCGCGACTCGTACGACAGCTCGAGGCGGTCGCGCAGGCCCACGGCCGCGCTGCGCTCGATGCCCTCGAACAGGTACAGCTCAAAGGAGTTGTCGAGCTTGACCCGACGGACAGCGAACCACGGGCGATACCGTACGCGCAGCCGGTCGAAGACCACGCCCAGCCGGTGGGATCCGATCCCGCTCGATGTGTTTTGGCCCAGGCGGAGGCTGTCGGGAACGATCTCCATGGTCCGCCGTGACTCGATGGTGAAGTCGGAGTTGGCCGCGATGTACTCGACGCTGAGCGAGAAGTAGTGCAGCGGCGGCGAGCCGTCGATCCGCGTGGGATCCACGTCAATTGTGCTGGCATAGGCCTCGACGCCCACGGTCAGGCCGAGCCGCCGGGCCCAGCCGTGAACCCGGGCGCCGGTAAACAGGTTGTGCTTGGCCGTATGCTGCCGCGTCCGGGTGACCTCGGGGACCAGGTTGGGCAGGCCGAAGTAATGGTACCCGAGGTATCCCTCGCCCGAGGCGCCGATCGCGTCGATCCAGCCGAGCCCGAGGCGTACCCGACCCTCGGTCCTTCCGGCGAGGCCGGCGGCGGTGAGGCTGTAGTGCCCGTCCGTGCCGAGGTAGCTGGCGTGCTGGAAGAACAGCTTGAGGGCCTGGGGCTCGTCGAGGAAGTCGGCGTACTCCAGGCCCACGTCGGTCTCGGTGTTGCCCACGGTGAAGGCGAGCAGGGGGCGACCCTCCTCGTGCTCGGTGCGTTGCTCGAGCACGCGCCGGGCCCAGCGCGCGGCGCGGGGTGGGTACTGGTGTACCCGGCCGGCCTTGGACTCGACCCAGGCCACGCCGGTGAGCGGGCCCATGATTCGCGTGGCGATGTCCACCGCCTCGAGCACGGTCCTGACCTTGGTGTTGACGAGCTGCGCGTAGTTCTGGACGTAGAAGGTCCGCGTCGAGGGGGCGCGGTAGTGCGCGATGGCGTGCTCCGCATCCTTGGTCTTGAGGCTGATCATGCCCACGTCCTCGAAGCCGAGCGCCTCGGCAGTCCAGCCGAGGAAGCCGTGGATGTCGCGGCAGACGCCGCCCCGGCCGCGACTGCTCCTGAGGTTGAGTAGCATCTCGTCGTGGGACACCGCGCCCGAGCGCTTGCCGTAGCGCTGGAGCAGGGCCTCGCCGAGCAGCGAGAGCAGAAGCAGCCGGGATCCGGGCTGCAGCGACAGCCGGCGGTACTCGAACCGCAGGAGATCGAGGTACTCCTCGAAGCTCCCGGGCGACGGCTGGTTCATGCCATTCTCGCCCTCGGTATCGTACCGCGTGTACCGATCCGTGACCGCCGCCTCGAACAGCGCGACAGCGATGCGGGCCTCGCGGTCGGCCGCGGCCGCGGCCTCGAGACCCTCCTCGTACTGCTCGGGCCCGTAGTGCGAGCCAAGGCGCGCGGTGTACCGGGCCATCCGCAGGTCGAAGACGAAACACCCCTCGATCCACGACCGATCATCGAGCAGATCCTCATCCTGCTCCTCGATCGTCTCGACGATGAGCGGCGGGTCCTTCTCCCGGGTGTCCTTCCAGGCGACATGCTCCTCGCCGGCGAGGAGCGACTGGGCATGGAGGCTCGCGCCGAGCACCAGGATCCGGGCCCAGCGTCGTCCCCGAGCCCGGCGCGACCGGTGCGGTTCATTGGAGCACGGCATGACATACCCAGGATGAACGTTCGGGATATCGCGGTCAAGGAGAGATACAGGAAAACGCGAATAATATACAATTGTTACGACAGATGTTGCGTTTGGCCGAGCAAGTGTTCAAACAGACGTGCAGCGTTGGAAGGGGGATGAATCCCGTCCCCTGTGCTCTACCTTTTCGGACCGCAGGCTCTCTCGAAGCCCATCTCGCAGGCCACCGCGATCAAGCGGGCCGCCACGTCTCCGAGCCCGGGCTCCCGGCGGGCGTCCCTGGCGAAGTAGCGGGCCAGCTTGAAGCAATGGTAGCCGCGCTGCTTGCGCGCCCGCCGCTTGCGCTTGCCCTCTGGCGCGGCGGCCGGATCGAGCAGCTCCTGCTCGCAGAACGGCCCCAGCTTCCTCATCGCCCGCAGCGCCTTGCGGCTCGTCACCCCGCTGACCTCGAGCTTCTGGCCCACCGCGATGGTGAAGGCGACCCGGGAGACCTCGCCGGCGTCGCCCGCGGGCGCGGTCTCGCCGGGCGCCGGGCTGCCCGCGCCGACGGCGGCCGGCTTCACTACCGCGGCGTCGGCGCCGAACAGCTCCTGCGTGGCCGGCACGATCGCCTTGAGCAGCTCGCCCTCGTTGCCAGGCGTCCGCGAGATGCCCTTGATCACCCGGGCGTTCTTGGAGTCGATCAGCTTGAGGTTGAGCAGGAAGGTATCGCCCAGCTGGGCCACGTTGCCGCCGACGATGCGCCCCACGCCCAGGGCCCCACCGATCTCGGCCAGGCATGAGGTGTCGTCGCAGCCCATCTTCTGCTGCACCTCGCCGAAGCCGACCATGGACATGATGTCTGACTTGCCGATCACCTCGTGGCCGCCCATGTCGCGGATCGTGTTGGCGATCAGGTCGGCCAGCGCGTCGGCCACCGCCTGGGTGATGCCCGACTTGGCCGAGAGCTCGAGCACGGCCACCCGCTCCTTGGTCTCGGCGTGCGCGGCCGGGCCGAGGACCAGCACCAGCGCGAGTGTCAGGACGAAGCTGCGCCAGGATCTCATTCCATCCTCCGGGCCCGCGAGTACCATGATCAGTACTCCAGGCCGCCGGGAATGGCAAACCAGCGGCTCATTCGGGCGAGAGCCGGGCGCCGAAACCGTCGCGCGGATCGAGCGTCACGGTCAGCGAGTCCGCCGCCGTTACCGAGCCCTGATCCTCGACCAGCGCATCGGGAGCGGCTCCGCTGTGGATCAGGCGGTACCCGTACGAGCCGGAGTCGAGGAAGCCCAGCGCCAGCGTGAGCTCGCGGCTGCGGTCGAGCCCGTTGATCGCGGCCAGGTACCACTCGTCGCCCTTGCGCCGGGCCAGCGCCACCAGCGAGTCCGGGTCGCCGGCAAGGAATCGCGTGTCGTCCCAGGCGGTCGGCACGCTCGAGAGGAAGTCATCGACAAAGGGGAAGGCCGCGAACACCGCGCGGAAGCCCTCGGTCACATCGCTGTCCGCCCGGTCCGCGAGATGCTGCCAGCCCGACTCGAAGATCACGGCCAGCGCCAGCTGGTGGGCGTACGGGATGCCCACGTTGTTCAGGGCCGCCTCGAAGGTCATCGGCGTGTAGTCCATCGAGCCGACCACGTTGCGGGTGAAGGCCAGCCGCACGTTGTGCAGCGCGTCCGGGCCGCCGCCGGTGCGGTAGTTCTCGCCGCCCGCGACCGCCTCCATCGTCATCAGGTTGGGGTGGCTGCGCTGCCAGCCGCGGGGCAGGGTGCAGCCGTGGAAGTTGACCATCAGCTCGCGCTCGGCCGCGGCGTCGAGGATCTCGAGGTACTGCGTGATCCGGTCCTGCTTGTCGCTGACAAAGAAGTCGACCTTGATCCCGCGCACGCCCCAGCCCGCGATGCGGTCCAGCTCGGCGCGGCGCACCTCGGCGTCGTGCATGCGGTCGCGCGGAGAGGCGGTGACGTTGTTGTGCGGTCCGCCCGAGTTGTACCACAGCAGCACACCCACGCCGCGCTCGCCCACGTAGTCTACCAGCGCGGGCACCTCGGTCTCGGGGGCGGGCCAGCGGTCCCAGCCCGCGTCCACCAGCACGTACTCCCAGCCGTGCTCGGCCGCGAAGTCCACGTACTCCTCCTGCAGCGCCGGGGTGCCGGTGTCCTGGCTCCACCAGGACCAGGCCGCGCGTCCGGGCCTGACCCAGCTCTCGTACTCTTCCAGCGCCTGCTCCGGCGGCTGGGACAGGTCGTCGACCAGGGTGGACTCCACGATCGTGCTCAGCTTGCCGAGCAGGGCCACGCGCCAGGGCGTGGCCCAGGGCAGGGTGCTCGTGGGATTGACCTGGCCTTCGCCGTTGCCCTCGGCGGCCGAGGGGAAGCGGACCCGGTACAGCGTGCCGTCCACCTGCTGCTCGAAGCGGGTGGCGCAGTAGCTCTGGTCGAGCCCGGCCTCGGTCAGCAGCAGGTAGCCCGCGCCGTCGTCGAAGCCGAACAGGGCCGGGTAACCCCAGCCGTCGTCCAGCGTGGAGAGCCCGTCGTTGGACTCGTCGTCACCGGCCGTGACCCGGTTGTACGCGCGTTCGTACCCGGGCCAGGAGCCGATGTACTTGTCATAGGGCTGGATCCAGGCGTCCGCGCCCTCGGGCACCTGGAAGCCGGAGAGCTCCCGCGTCACCAGCGCCTGGCCCGTGCCGGGCCTGCGGTACCGGTACGCGATGCCGTCGTCGTGCGCGCGGAACAGGAGTTCGATCTCGTGGCCTTCGGCGTTTTGCAGCTTGAGCGCGAGCTCGCTGCCTGCAACGCTGCGCACGCTGCGCTTGCCGGCGAGCATGCGGTACGTCTCCTGCACCGGGTTCTGCGCTGCGGTCACGGGCTCGAGCTCGCTGAAGAAGCCTGCGTCCTCGTACTCGATGCCCAGCGGCGACCAGCCGAGGTACTCCACGCCGCGGCGCTCGGCGCGGAGGTACCACTCGGCGCCGGTGGCGTCCGGCGCTGGATCGGGCCGGTCCACGGTCAGCTCGGTCTGCCCGTCCGGCGACTCGATCGTGAAGGGCGGTCCAGGGATTCCCTGGCCGCTGTCCGACTCGCACGCCGCGAGCAGGGCTGCGGCGAGCATCAGCGCCGCGATGCGCCCGTGCTTCATGGCAATCCCCCTCCAATGACGCGCAGGTCGAGCCTACCACACGGCGCGATGATCCTCGCACACGCCGAACAGCCCGCGGATCTCCAGGTCCTCGCCGGCCACGACGGCCCGGCCGCTGAACTCGCCGTACGGCTGGTGGAACACGCTCTGCACCACGCCGAGCCGCAGCGCCTCGGCGCGCTCGCCCTGGGGCTGGAACCGGAGGTCGAGCGCTTCGTCCGCGGTGCGCACCCGCCAGGCGTTGCTGGCCTTGCTGCGCGGGATCTCGAAGCGGGCCGGAGCGAGGTGGTGGCGCTTGCCTTGCAGCCAGACCACGTTCTCGTTGATCCGCTCGTCCTCGGTGTTCACGTTGCGCGTGAGGTTGAAGCCGAAGCTGCGGCCGTCGGCCAGCCGTCCCGCGCCGGTGGCCCAGTTCCAGAACATCTTGCGCGGGTAGTGCGCCTTGTGCACGTCCCAGATGCCGAAGCTCTGCTCCGGGTCGAGCTCGTGGCGTTGCTCGCCGACCGCGATGCTTCCCGAGCAGGGCAGCACCACCTTGTGCGAGTAAGCGCCGCGGTTGTCGCCCACCGGCATCACCAGCACCAGGGGCTCGATCGCGTCGAGGTCGTGGGCGCAGACGAGGTCGGCGCGCACCGCGGGGCGCTTGCGGCCGGCTGCGATCTCGATCTCGACCCGGTGCTCGCCGGCTTTGAGGTGGTTGTGCACGTCGATGCAATACTCGCGGGCGTGGACAAAGGTGCGGTCGTCCCACAGCTCGCGTGCGGTGCGCAGGTCGAGCCGTGGCCCCTTGCGGCCGTGCTCGAAGTGAGTGCCGGTGGCGCGATCGAGCACGTGGCACCACGAGGTTCGCAGGTACCCCGCGTCCACGGCGGCGAAGCCGAGCATCAGCTCCGGCGTGATCACGGCTGCATGCTGCCACTGCTTCATGCGCCAGCGCGAGAACCCCGGCGAGAGGGTCATGCCGTGCCACTTCAGCCGGGTGTCCTCGATGTTCACCGCGGGGCAGGGCGCGTCGAACACGCCAAAGCAGACCCGGCCCTGCTCGTCTACCAGGCGGGGCGGCACGGGCTGCACCTCGACCATGGCCTACCTCCTGTGGCTCGTCACCAAGTTACTTCCCTTGCGGCCTCGCGTCACGTACATTGTCCAGGTGCGGCTCGGACCCGGAGGGGGCACGAGGAGTTCGCGCCCGGTATGGCCGCCAATGCTGTTAAATGCAGCATGAGAGTATAGTAAAAAAAGACATAACTAGCCCGCGCGGCCCCGTGTTGCGCCTTCAACCACGTGTTATTAGGCGTTAAAAACGCCAAGACGCGTTCGTGGCACGCGCCATGCAATATCGGTGGTTCAGCTGGGCTGTTCCAGCCACAACGGTTCGAGGAGAAAGAAGGGGAGGATCTCATGCGTAGCCTCAAGCTTCTGGCAACTGCCGCGATCGTGATGCTGTCCGGGACCACGGCCCTGGCCGGCGACAGCACCCAGACCCCGAGCCCGGCCTCGGTCAAGGCCCTGTGGGACTTCTACAGCAACGGCTGGACCAACCAGGCCGTGGTCGGCGAGTTCAAGCTCTGCCTCGAGGTCGACACCGAGCGCAAGAGCGCGACGCGCTTCGAGTGCTCGCAGGCTGCAGCGGGCACCCTGGAGCAGGGCACCCGGGTCTACGCCTGGCTGGCGTACCTGATGCCCAAGGGCAGCGAGACCGAGGACGTGATGGTCCAGTTCAAGCACAACGGCATCGTGCGCACCACCCACGACCTCACGCTCAAGGGCAAGTTCATGCGCAACCGCAGCTACACCTCGCACAAGCTGAACAAGAGCGGCGAGTGGCAGATCGTGGTGCTGCAGAACGGCGCCGAGCTGGCCAGCGCCACGGTGACCGTGCAGTAGTTGCCCGGAGAGTCGAGCCTGCCCACCTGGTGCCGCACCCATTGCCGCCAATCCCTGCCACGTCCGGATGATCCACGGCTATGACCCGGCGCGCTCCGGCCCTGCCGCGCGGCGCTACTCCAGCGGGCAGACCGGGCAGCCGCTGTACCTGAAGCCGTCCTGGCCCAGGGTGAGGTGGGCGTCGGCGTGGAGCTGGCCCAGGGTCACGGTGCCGTCGGTCCACTTCAGCTTCAGGTGGGCTCCGGCCACCGAGTACGTGCCGGCCGTCTTGTCCTGACCGAAGCAGAGCGAGTCGTCCTGGTCAATCGAGGCTGCGCAGCGGAAGCGGCCGTCGGCCCGAAACCACAGCGTGCGGCCGCGGGTGGTCTCGGTGGCCGGCGGACACCAGGCACAGCTCGGCACCTCGAAGGTCTTGCTGCCGTAGAAGGGCCCGCCCTCGACCAGCAGCGTCTTCGCGGCCTTCGGCTTGCCCGGGTCGATGCCGACGAAGCCCTGGAAGGCGGCGCTCCCGCGCAGGTGAGCGTAGTCGCCGTCCTTGCCCGCCTTGGCCTTGACCCTGGGGTCGATCTCCGCGGCCTTGCGCAGCGCGGGCAGCACCTGCTCGCACAGGGCGCAGGCATCACCGGGCTTGGCCTGCAGGGCCAGCATGCAGCTCAGGTTGTAGTACGCCTTGCGGTGATCCGGATCGAGCGTGATCGCGCGGCCGAACTGCTCGGCAGCCTTGGCGTACTGCTTCTTGCTGTACAGCTTCATGCCCTGGCTGTTGGCCTGCCTGGCCTGCTTCCTGTCCGCGGCCGACAGGTCGCGCAGTGCGTACAGCTTGCCTGCGCCGTCCGAGAACAGCACGAGCTGGCCGGCCACCACCGGGTCCGGGCAGTCGGAGCCCTCCTCCCAGCTCGAGTCTGGAGGCATCTCGGGCAGGGGCACGGTGAAGCTCAGCCGTTTCGCCCCGGTCTCGCGGTCGAGCACCAGCAGCTCGCCGGCCGGCGATGGCGCCTCGTCGAGGTGGCGTGAGACGTATACCACCTCGTCGTCGAGCACCGGCGAGGAGCAGAACCAGGGGCCGAGCTCGTTCTCCGCGCCTCGCTCGGCCTCGCGGTCCCAGAGGATCTTCTTCTTGCTCACGTCCACCGCGGCCAGGCCGCCGTACCCGGTGGTCAGGTACGCGGTGTGGCCGGACACCGCGGGCAGGCCCTGCAAGAGCGGCTGCTGGTCCTCCTCGCTGTACAGCTCCACGGTGAAGCGGAGCTTGCCCGTGCCGGGATCGACCACGAGCAGTCGGCCCAGGCCGCCGAAAAACAGCGAGTTGCCCGCGGCCGCCGGGGTCACGTCGAGCACCGGCTCCTGGCCCGGTCCCGACCCGGTCTCGCGCCAGCGCTCCTTGCCGGTCTTCGCATCGAGCGCGATCGCCTCGATGCCGCTGATCAGCACCCGGTCGCCCGAGATCACGGGCGAGCCAAAGGGCTTGGCCGCCCAGTACCGCCAGCGCTGCTTGCCGGTGCGCGCGTCCAGAGCGTGGAGCCAGCCGTTGAACCCCAGGTACAGCGTGCCGGCCGCCACGGCGGCCGGCGGGCAGGACGGTCCAGAGTCGGGATCGGTGAAGCTGTCCTCGGTCTCGGTATACGGCAGGCCGCAGTCGGTCAGGCACTGCTCGGTGCAGGCCTCCCACTCGTACCGGTTCGACTCGTCGCCGTCCTGGGGCTCGGCGCCGCACTGCCCGGTGCACTCTGGCCGGCACAGCGCCTCGACGTCCACGACCAGGCTCGAGCTCCAGCGCGGCTTGCCGGTGGCCGCGTCCAGGGCCAGGGCCCGGCCATCGGTGGTGCTGAAGAACAGGGTCCTGCTCGCGTGCGCCGGGATCGAGCACATCGCGAGCGGAAGCGGTGGGCCGCCGTGGTGCTCCTCGTGCTGGCCGGCGCTGCGCGGCGGTACCGGCCTGCGCCAGCGGGTCTTGCCGGTGGCCGCGTCCAGGGCCGCCACCTCGGTGCCCACGCTGACAAAGACCAGCCGGCCCGCGGCCAGCGGGGTGAGGCGGACCGTCTCGCCCTGCTCCCGGGGAAAGATCCAGGCCAGGCGGACCAGCCTGCGCAGGACCTTGCCCGAGTACGCGCCGCTGCGGCTCGCGTCGTTGCGGTACATCACGGCGTCGCCGGCAATGGCCGGCGTTGCGAGGAGCAGGCACAGCGCGGCGCAGGCGCGAGCGAGAAGCCCCGTGCCCGGCGCGATCATGGCGAGTCCGGCTGCTGCGGCATCCCCGGGATGGGCAGCGCGGTGGTGTCGAAGTTCACGTCGTTGTCTGACATCAGCAGATCCTCCACTGCGGTGAAGAAGTCGAAGCCCTCGGCCACCTCCTGCACGTTGACCCCGATCGGGTTGGCCGAGATCTCCAGGCCGGCGCCGTCGAAGTCGCCGAGCTCGGCGACCTGCACACCGACGAATGCCGAGCTGCGAACCCGCACGTCGCGGCAGGCGACCCTGCCGAGAAAGTACGAGCCCAGGCCGATGCCGCCGCCGTGTCCGGCACAGCGCCGCGGGTCGCCCGCGTCCAGGTCCTCGCACTCTCCGGGCAGGGTGTCGAGCACGTCGACCTGATCCAGGATCAGCGTGGAGCCGCCCGAACCGGCCAGCGCCGCGATCTCGCGATTGCGCTCGAGCCGCCCGCGGGTCACCTCGACCGTGGCCGACCAGACCGTGGCCATGCCCCAGCCCGCGGCCGCGTCCGAGGTGCGGCTGCGGGTGTCCCGCACCACCAGGTCCTCGATCGTCAACGTGGTCGGGCTGTCGTACGCCATCAGGCCGTGGTCGTGGTTGCCCTCGAACAGGCCGCGGATCAGCGTCACCGTGGCGCCGGAGAGCACGCTCAGGCCGCCGCCGAACTCGCCGCTCACGGCATCCGGCTGGGTATCCCTCACAATCAGGTCTTCGAGGGCGACCGTTGTGAACTCGCCATCGATGTAGATCCCGTCGTCGTGATTGCGTTCGAGCAACGCGCGCCTCAACGTGACCTCGGCGCCGTTGTATGCCTCGAAGCCCCGACCCCAGTTCTGGTTCTGGTCGCTGGGCTGGGTTTCCCTCACGAGCACATCCTCGAGCGTGGCCTTCGAGCCCAGCCCGTTGATCTGCACTCCCGATTCATGGTTGCGCTCGAACCGGCCGCGCGCGAGCAATACCTCGGTGCCGCTGTCGGCGTACAGGCCCTCGCCGTCCGTGCCGTCGCATCCCTGGCCGCGGGTATCGCGGATCACCAGGTCCTCGACCTCGGCCCGGGCACCCCAGCCGAACAGGGCCAGCCCCGCGGCGCGGTTGTGCTCCAGCAAGCCGCGGACCAGGTACAGCGTTGCACCGCCCTGGGCCATCAGCCCCTGTCCGTACCGGTCGTCCAGCTCCTGGCCCAGCGTGCCGCGCACGACCAGGTCCTCGGCGGCCAGCATCACGTCGTTTCCATATGCGTTCACGCCGACCATGTGGTTGTCCTCGAACAGGCAGCGCACGAGCGCGGCGCTCCCTCCGTTCTCCACGAGCAGCCCCTCGCCCCACATCCCCTCCTCGACGTGGGAGCGCGTGCCGCGCACCACTGCGTCCTCCATCGAGAGCTGGGCGCCGTACGCGTGGATGCCCTGCCTGATGTTGTTCTCGACCAGGGTGCGGGTCAGCGTGGCCGCGCCCTGGTAGGGCAGGGTCAGGCCGATGCCGGGCCGCTGGTCCGGATCGCGGCCGGAGGCGCGGGTGTCGCGGAGCACCACGTCGGTCATGGTGAGCGAGCCGACCGGGTTGCGCACCCACGCGCCGAAGCTGCGGTTGCCCTCGAGCAGGCAGCGCAGAAGCCCGACCTCGGCCCCGCGCTGGATCGACAGGCCGTACCCGTCCGAGCCGTCCTCCCGGCCGCTGGTGTGGCGCACCGCCACGTCCTCGAGCCGCAGCGAGGTGGCATCGTCGCTGATGCCGATTCCCTCCCAGCGCGCGGCCTCGACCGTGACCGCCTCGAGCCCGACCCGGCCTCCGCGGCCCGCGTACACGCCGCCGTTCACGTGGTGCGCCAGCATCCCCGACACCTCGGTCGTGCCGCGGTACGCCAGCAAGGGGCCGCCGTTGTTCGGATGCGACCACACGCCGCGGATCGAGACCTCGGCGCCAGGGGCGTCGACCTGGATCGAGCCGCGCTCGCCCGAGAGCTGCAGGTTGCGGATCTCGACCCGGGCGTCGCCGGTCACGGCGATGCAGGGCTCCGCGCCGGTGCCCATGGGCGGACCGACCATCTCGCTCTGCTGCACGCAGGCGCCCCACAGGATCAGGTCGTGGGTCAGGCTCACGGTCTCGGGGTACGTGCCCGCCCCGATCACGATCACGTCGCCGGGCGCGGACGCTGCGACTGCCTCGCCGATGGTCGCCAGGGGTGCGCCCGGCGATCCGTCGCCGCCCCCTGCGGCGCCGGCCCGCACGTGGAGCCGCGCGCCGGCCACCTCGGCCGGAATCTCGGGCCAGTCGCCCGCAGCGGGACAGGGGTCGCCGAGCGGCTGGCACTCGAAGCGGCCCAGCATCGGGAAGCGGCCGTCGGCCTCGGGCTCGCATACCGGCCGGTCTCCATCCTGCTCGCCGTCGCGCAGGGGCGTGATGTACTCGCCGACCCGGAGCCGGGGCAGCACGGGCTCGCACCAGGCAAAGGGGCTGCCGTCCTCGTCGAGCAGGCTCTCGTGCGCCACGCTCTGCCAGCCGCCGGGACAGCTCCACGAGCGCAGCCGAACCGGCTCGGGCTCGGCCGGCAGGGCAGGCTTTGCGATCTCGATGCCGGTGTCGCTGTCGCTGTCGCTGTCCGAGTCCGTGTCGCTGTCCGTGTCGCTGTCCGTGTCGGCGTCAGCATTGCCCGCGGAGCCGGCGCAGGCCCCGCCCGCCAGGGCCAGCACCAGGGGAATCGCAACGCGCCACCTTCTCATTGCCTGCCGTCCGTGCTCTGATCTGGCTGATTTCCTGTTCAGCCTACCGTCCGGCCCGCCCACGGGCAAGCCCGGCCGCGCTCTTGAGTTGCCCGACCGCGTGGTTCGTCGTATGCACCCGGGGGGAGGTATCATGGCGAGCCGAAAGCTGATCCTGCTCGCGTCCCTGGTGCTGCTGGTCCAGGGCTGTGACTGGTGGCGCGGCTGGCGCCGGCAGTCGCGGCTCGAGGACGAAGCGAGCAAGTCCTGCGAGCTGATCCCGGCCCCTGCTCGGGTCGCGGTGCCCGCGGTCGGGCCGGTCCCGGACCGGCCCTCGATCAGGCTGGTCGTGACGCCGGACGCGGTCCACGTGGACAACACCGCGTCCCTCGGCTGGCTCGAGACCTCGGGCAATCGCTTTCTCGCCGAGCTCGAGGCGGCGGGCGATATCGAGCACGTCGGTGAGCTGGTGCTGCGCGCCACTGACCTCTCGTACAAGACCCGCGATGAGGGCGGGTTCTTGATCGAGGCGCTGTATGACGAGCTTCGCGCCGCCGTCGATTTCGAGAAGCGTGTCGGAAGGTACACCGATGATCCCGGGCTCGAGTTCCGGGGCGCCGTGGACATCGAGGTGCACCCGGACGTGCAATACGGCAAGCTGGCCCGGGTGCTGTACACGGCGGGTCAGGCCGAGCTCGGCCGCTTTCGCCTCGCAGCGCAGGGACCGGACGGCCCGGGGCACCTGCTCGTGGAGCCGCCGAAGTTCGGCTGCCCGCCGCCCGGGCCGGGCAAGGGCTCCAGGCCCTGCGTGAAGCCCCTTGTCACCGTGTTCCCGGCCGGGATCCAGGTCCAGGCCCAGCAGGGCTTCGAGGGTGGTGGACTCGGGCTGCTGCGCATCCTGGGCACCACGGGCCCGGGCAAGCTGGATCGCGGCCTGAAGCGGGCCCTGGAGGGCCTGGGCAGCGCAGGGCTCGGCTCGAAGAGCACGGGCATCGCCGCCGCGGATCCGGACAGGGCCGCCGAACCCGGGAAGCGCGACAGGGGCAAGCCCGCGGACGCGCGCCGGCACCCCTCGCACGGCATCCCGTCCTGGCACGGCCGCACGGTGCTCGGCCCGTCCGGCGCCTGCCCCTCGGTGCCGCGCAAGGGCGGGAGCCAGGATCCGGCCGGCCTGCTGGCCCTGCTCGAGGCCCTGGCCGCCCGGGCCAGGCCGTGCCAGAGCGCCCTACTCAGCGCCAGTCACCAGGTCCCCTGGTCCGAGCTGGCGCCGGTGCTGTCCATACTCTTGCTCCAGGCTGGTTACGAGGAGACCACGCTGTCTGCCGGGCTCGAAGATCCGAGACAGCCGGAGTGCAAGCACGGCGTGCCGGCCGAGGCGATCGTGATCCCGTGAGTCTCTGCTCGCGCTAGTCCTGAAATAAGCGAGCTGCGCCCACCGTAGGCGACGCTCTTTCGCTTTTCTTGCGGAAGACTCCTTGGTACAAGGAAATCGTGAGCCAACCACGATCCACAATCCCCTTGACCAAGGAGCTTCCAAGTGAAACTGACTACCGAATCTCTCCGCGCGAGTCACGTCAATTCCGGCACCGCCGTCCCGCGGGACGAGCTTCCCTGGCCCAAGGCCAGCGGGCCGGTCATCCGCGCGCCGAAATTGCAGCTCTCGATCGATAAGCGTTCCGTGGTCACCAACCACGGCGGCCTGGCCCTGTTTCTCGGCTTCGTCCGGCAATTCGGGGTCGCGCAGGAGATCGACGCATCCGTGTCCGTGCTGAAGAAGCACATGCCGTATCACGAATCGGATCACGTCCTGGCCCAGGCCGCCACTCTCTTCATCGGTGGCACCTGTATCGAGGACATGGCGACGCTGCAGAACAGCGATGCCGCACTCCGTATGTTTGGCGCCTGCCGTCTGCCGGACCCGACGACGGGTGGCGACCTCCTCCGTCGTTTCGATCGCCGCGAGCATCCCGAGGCACTGCCTGGCTTGCGGCACGCGGTGGACACCGTGCAGGGCAAGGTGTGGCGGAAGCTCGCCCGCCGGGGCCGGCGAAAGAAGCGTGAGCGTCTGGCCATCGTCGACATCGACGGACACACGAAGCGGCTCTACGGCGTGCAGAAAGAGGGCGCCGATTTCTCGCACCGTGGCGAGTGGTCCTATTACCCACTGGTCCTGACCCTGTCGTCCGTCGGGGAGTGGCTGGCAGTCAGAAACCGGCCGGGATGTCATCGCCAGGCCCAGGGCACGGCAGAGCTGCTCGACGTGGTGCTGCCTCGAGTCACGGAGCATTTCGGCGAGACCCTGGTGCGAGCGGACAGCGAATTCGATCAGACGGACATCCGTGAGGCATGCCGGAAGCACGGCGCCCACTTTGCTTTCGTGGGCCGGACGTTTGCAGACCGTCCGGGCATCGCTGCATCCATCCCGGAGAAGCGCTGGACCGCCTTCACGCCGCGAGCACAGCGTCGAGCGCAATCCCTGGCGAAGCAGCGTGGCTACCGACCCAGACGCAAGAAGCGTGACCAGCGACGCCGCCGGGCGCGAGCCCGGCACTACAAGGAGCTGCACCTGGCCAAGCAATGGATCGCCGAGGTGCCCTGGACGCCACCGGGCGCCAACGAGACCTACCGCCTGGTCATCCGTCGCCAGCTCATCGAGCATCGCAAGGGACAGATGTTTCTCTGCGCCGACTACCGGTACCGGTACGTCGTGACCGACCTCCCACGCTCGTACTCGACGCAGGACGTGGTCGACGAGACCTACCAGCGCTGCGACCAGGAGAACCTGATCGAGCAGATGGGCAGCGGCATCGCCATGTGGCGGATGCCGGTGGCCGAGTTTGACGGCAACTGTGCCTGGCTCGAGATCGCCCGCCTGGCCTGGAACATCGGGAAGTGGATCGCGCAGCTGGCGCTGCCCGGAGAGGTGGTCCGCTGGGAGTGGAAACGGTACCGGTGCGCTTTCGTGGACGCACCAGCGGCTGTGACCAAAGGCGGGCGGAGAATCAACGTTCGCCTTGCAGGCTCACATCGTTTCTGTGGCAGCCTGATCGATGCGCACCAACGGCTACAGACGTAACGCCAGTCAGCTCACCACTCACCGCAGCAAAGCCAGCGGCGTCCCGAGACCCGCAGATCGGGCGGTTTGCGAAAACCGCGTCGAAAATCACCAGCAGTCTTGGAGTCGACGCACGCGACGAGTGAAACGTGGCCAGAGGCAGAGGGTCGCGGCGTCGGCGACACGCAGATTGCGCTGGGGCGACTACTATTCGCTTATTTCAGGACTAGTCCGGCGAGTACACCGACCGCACCTCGATGAGCAGCGGCTGGCGGACCTGCGCGGCCAGCTCGGCTGCGCGCGCCGCGTCGGTTCCCGGCGGCTCGAACAGCAGGAACCGCGTGGCCACGAAGTGCTCGGTGCAGCCGTCCGAGGGATCGGTGCAGGGCAGCAGGGGCAGGACCCACAGTCCGCTGGCCCCGTACGCCGAGTCGTCGCCGGTGCACTGCGTGGTCTCGGCCGGCGCCTCGTCGAGGTAGAAGTTCTTGTACTCGATCTCCTCCATCGTGATGTCGGTGTCGATGTTGAAGGCGATCACCAGCGAGCCGTGCGGTCCGGTGACCATCTCCCACTCCTGCAGGCCCTGCTCCAGCCGGTCGGGTTGGCCGTCAATCGGCACGCCGTCCGGGTTGAGGCTGTTGGAATACATCATGCCGGTCGCGCTCGCCTCGTAATCGAGGAAGTCCATGATGCCCGAGATCATGTGCACCCGCAGGTGGGTCACGATGTCCTCGCGCTGCTCGTAGAACAGGTGATCGCGCTGGGTCAGCGGCCCGCTGTTGGCGCCGATGTACGAGCGGATCGAGCGCACCGGGCCGCTGATGTTGGTCACGAAGGCGCCCTCGCCCCTGGAGAAGGAGAGCACCGAGCGCGAGCACAACCCAGGCATGAACTGCGCGTTGTGCATCTCGAGAATGTCCTGGCCCGTGGAGCCCGGGGTGGTGATCTCCAGCTCGTCCGAGATCCAGCGGTCAGAGAAGTGGTGCTGAAAGTACGGGCTGGTGTACCGCGAGTCCTCGGGGTTGGGCCCGTGGCTGAATCCGTAGTCGTCGGGGTACGCGCCCGCGTCGAGCGAGAAGCTGTACCTGCCGAGCTGCTGGCCCGCGCCCGGGTCCACGCTGCCGTCGTGCTCGAAGAGGTACAGGTAGCCCTTGGCTCCGGTGTCGGCCGGCTCGCCCAGCTCGATCTCGGCGCGCCATGCACCGTGAACCTCGGCCGGCGCAGGCTGCTCCGCGGCCGGCTCGCCCGCGTGGCGGGCCATCAGCACTAGCTCGTCGTCCGCGTCGATCAGCGGGTCCGGATCTGCGCCGGCGAGCGTGCCCGCGTCCGAGTACACCAGGAAGGCGTTGCCTGCGCCGACCTGGCTGTCGTTGTAGATCGCGCGGAAGTCAGCCGTGTGGCGCTGATCGACCTGCAGCGGCACCTGCTCCCAGGCGCCGTCGAGCCAGCGGAAGGCGGCCAGCCGGGCCGGGTCCTTGCCCAGCAGCGGCTCCAGCTCGTCGCCGCCTAGCACCACCGGATCAAAGGGTCGTTCGAGCGCCTGCGGGTCGGTGTCGGTGTCCGTATCCGTGTCGGTGTCGACGTCGGCGTCGGCGTCGGCGTCGGCGTCACGGCCGGCGTCGCAGCCCCAGGTGAGGGACGCGAGGTTGAGCAGCAGGATCGGTGCGAGCAGGAGCATTCGTCTCATCGGCGTGATTCTGCGGTCCGGGGCGGCCGCTGTCAACCCGCGCGGACCAACCCGGACCAGACCCGGACCAGACCGAGGTTAAAAGGCAGCCTACGAAGAAAGCGTATTAATTAATACGAGTTAGCTACGGCTTTTCGGTCGGGCATTGCTCCTTGGCACAACCCGGTCCACCCAGAAGGGAAAAAAGATGCTTACCGGCAAAAAAACAGGCAACGAAACCGCCCAACCTGCCGAGTATAGACCACGAGGAAAGGAGGCCGCGCCAGACCCATGTCCAGGCCGCGCCAGATCATCCCGGGCCAGACCGTCTTCGTCACCCGGAGATGCAGCCAGCGGCAGTTCTT
>Ga0272442_10002137_pt1 | contig 29047 bp, 31 predicted proteins | sample SSMForm2O_FD_200262 | JGI IMG/M metagenome (GOLD analysis project Ga0272442, IMG submission 200262) | Marine sediment archaeal communities from Little Sippewissett salt marsh, Falmouth, MA, United States - SSM-Form-2O | ecosystem: Environmental > Aquatic > Marine > Wetlands > Sediment ...
TGGTTACTACGCTGTGTGATGGATGACTAGGCTTGAGTGCCGATGAAGGGCGTGGCAAGCTGCGATAAGCTCCGGGTAGACGCAGGCAGTCTCAGATCCGGAGATACCCGAATAGGACTTCCTCATGTGCTCCTTATGGGAGCGGGAACCCCCCGAACTGAAACATCTTAGTAGGGGGAGGATGAGAAAACAATAGTGATTTCCTTAGTAGTGGCGAACGAAAGGGAAACAGCCTAAACTGAATACGTGCAGTAATGCATTGTAGATGTGGTGTATGGGCTTAGATAGATCCTACTCAACGAAGTCAAAGTGTTCTGGAAAGCTCCACCGTAGAAGGTGATAGTCCTGTAGACGAAAGTTGAGAGGAACGTTCTTTGATCCAGAGTAGCACTGCTTGGGAATGCAGTGTGAATATGGGAGGCATTAACTTCCAAGGCTAAATACAACTCAAGACCGATAGAGTATTAGTACGGTGACGGAAAGTTGAAAAGTCCCCCGAGAGGGGCGTTAAAAGTGCCTGAAATCACACAGTTACAGACGGTTAGGGCGCAAAAGGGTCGAAGCATCAGAACGAATGCATGGTAACGTGCAATTAGGATGATGTGGACCAGCGTTCTATGCTCCGTTTCGAATCACGGACCGGGGAGTTCATCTATGTGGCAAGACTAAGACGTTATCGTAATCTTAGGGAAACCAAAGTGCGGGCAGCCGTAAGGCGAGCCGCTGGGTCTTAAATGGCCCGGAGTCACGTGGATGAGACTAGAAATCAGGTGATCTTTTCCTGGGCAGGGTGAAGTCAGGCGAAAGCTTGATGGAGGCCCGCAATAGTATTGATATGCAATTCATTTATCTGACCTGGGAAAAGGGGCAATAGACCAATCTAACCTGGTGATAGCTAGTTCCTTCCGAAGTATGTCGCAGCATAGCCTCAGGGGAGACTGCTTGCGGGGTAGAGCACTAATCGGGTGGCACGGACGGGAAACCGTTCACCAACCTTTTAAACTCCGAATACGCATGCGTCGTTGAACCTGGGAGACGGGATGGCGTGGTTAAGCTACGTCTCCGGGAGGGGGACAACCCAGACTAAGGTTAAGGCCCCTCAATCCTGGCTAAGTGATAAATCAAAGGGCGTCGTAATCCTAAAACAGCGGGGAGGTAAGCTTAGAAGCAGCTAACCTTTAAAGAAATCGTAACAGATCACCCGCCGAGGATTGGGGCCCCTAAGATGGACGGGTCTCAAGCCAGGTGCCGATACCTTAGGCATTATTAATTGTGGTAGGAAGGCGTCCCGCATGGGCGGAAGCAAGGGGGTGACTTCTTGTGGACCGTGCAGGGATTGCAGATCCCGGTGGTAGTAACAGCATAGTCGGGTGAGAATCCCGATCGCCGAAAGAGCAAGGGTTTCCAGGCAATGCGTCGTCAGCCTGGAGTTAGCCGATCCTAAGTGCAGCGCTAAAATGACTGCTCGAAAGGGGAATTGGTTAATATTCCAATGCTACAGAAGTACACAAGGTAACTTTAAGCCAACAGATGACAGTTCGGGGAAGATTGAGCAGAGTTGTCGCTTTGTTTAACTGTATAATTCTAGGGAGTACCGTAATGGTGAGAACTAGAAGAAACCAGGAATAGCCCTCCGTACGGAGGGTTCAGTTGTACCCTGGACTCCGTGAAAATTCATGTTGGATGGATCTTCTGTATTCGTACCCAGAACCAACACAGGTGCTCAGGGTGAGTAGCCCAAGGCGTGTCGGGGACAATCTAAGCGAGGGAATTCGGCAAATTAGTTCCGTATCTTTGGTATAAGGAATGCCTGCTGTGTTTTCGAAAGATGGCATGGCAGGTCGCAGTGACATGGGGGTTCCGGCTGTTTAATAAAAACATAGGTAACCGCAAGCCCGTAAGGGTGTGTACGGTTATTGAATCCTGTCCAGTGGTGGTACCTGAAACCTGATTTCAACCGGGCTAAGGGCCGCTAAACGACGGGAGTAACTCTGACTCTCTCAAGGTAGCCAAATGCCTTGTCGTGTAAGTTACGACGTGCATGAATGGATCCACGAGGACCCCACTGTCCCCGCTTAGACCCCGGTGAACCCACCTGCTGGACGAACAGTCCAGCGACTTCCAGTGGAACAAGAAGACCCCGTGGAGCTTTACTGCAGTCTGTTGTTGAGAAGCGGTTGCCTTTGCAGAGCGTATGTGGGAGCCAATGAGTACGTATCTCCGGGTACGTAGGAGGCATCAATGGAACACCACACATTTGTGACTACTTCTCTTACCAAGACCATGTGTCTGGGACATCGGCAGATGGGCAGTTCGGCTGGGGCGGCACCCCCTTGAAAAGGAATCGAGGGGGCCCAAAGTCTAGCTCAGGAGGGACAGAAACCCTTCGTAGAGTGTAAAGGCAAAAGCTAGATTGATCGGATATCTAACAATAGGATTTCCGAAGGTGAAAGCCAGGCTTAACGAGCTATCAGGTCCTTATTGATGAGGGTTGGTAGTGTCAGAAAAGTTACCCCGGGGATAACAGGCTTGTCGCGGGCGAGAGTTCGCATCGACCTCGCGGTTCGGTACCTCGATGTCGACTCTTCCTATCCTGGCCTTGCATAAGGGGCCAAGGGTGAGGCTGCTCGCCTATTAAAAGGGATCGTGAGTTGGGTTTAGACCGTCGCGAGACAGGTCGGATTTTATTTACTGGGAGTGTTGGATGTCTGAGGGGAAAGGGTGATTAGTACGAGAGGAACATCACGCTGTGGCCTCTGGTGAACCGGTTGTCTGATAAGGCACCGCCGGGTAGCTACGCCGCGTAGGATAAGAGCTGAAAGCATCTAAGCTCGAAGCCTCTCCTAAAAAGAGACATCCGTACCTTCGGGTTGGAGAGCGCCGGTAGAAGACCGGTTTGATGGAAATGGGGTGTAAGTGCCAAGGCTTTGGCCGAGGTATTCAGCCTACATTCCCCAATTGCTCAAAAACACCAGCTTAAAAAGTTGATTTATTGTTCTCATAGGAGAAATCGGAGCCGTACATGGTTGCCATCGTATTTTCATACAGCAATTTGACCTAGCGGTAGCTAGGTTTTTTGCGTCATGTTGTGATTGTTTTTTTTGTTACCGAGGCGTTTTTTGTCATCTAAAACCCGTTACCCTATCGCTTTTTTCACATGATCGAAAAGTGATCTGGGGTGTTCTGTAGCTGGTTTTGGTGTTGGAGCCTGTTTTGGGGTTGGGATTGGTTGACCCCCCCCTCCCTCCTAGTAAAATGTATACGATAATTTTTTTCTTTGAAACTTAACTATTTATCATGTCACATTCACGTACAGTAACTCCGTCCTCAATGCTTCCAGAGCTAGTTGAGTTGTTCAAGCGTCAATTAAGACAGTGTAACCTAGAGTCTGATGAGTTTTGTTTATCTATTACTGATATGGCTTACAATCCATTATACTCTGACGCTTGTGTAGGCGCTGCTTTGGACCTTGGCGCCGAGGCGGTCAAGGTAACACTACCATACACCAAACCCTTACCAAGTAAGGCTGTTGGCTCCGCTATACTGGAATCCGATCTAATCGTTTATAGTACGACTCATACGCTCCATTATTCTGAAGAAATTTGCGCTGCGCTTAAGGCTGGTAAACGGGTGTTAATGGCTGTTCAGCCGCTTCACACTCTTTTTCGTTTGAAAGCGGACCCTGAGGTAATCCTTCGTACTAAAAAAGCCGCAGAGTATATGAAAAAAACAAGTCAGATACGTATGGTGTCAGACGCTGGAACCGATTTAATTATGGAGCGGGGGAATAGACCTGTTTTAGCTCATTATGGGGTGGCTGATGAACCCGGTCACTCTGATTTCTGGGGTGTGGGTATGATCGAGACCGCGCCCTTAGAGGGAACCCTCGAAGGAACCATGGTTCTTGATACTGGTGATCAAATGTTCTATATGGCACGTTATGTGGAGAACCCAGTCAAGATAATCTTCAAAGAAGGGCGAATAACCAAGATAAGTGGTGGTCTGGATGCTTTTCTTATACGGAAACATATAGAGTCTTTCAACGAGGAAAACGCTTGGATGGCGGGTCACATATCAGTTGGCACCGATAAACGCGCTTTATGGGCTGCCCAAACTCTGCAGTTCCCTGAATCCGGTTTCTCAGGGGGCGACGCGGAGTCCTATTATGGGAATGTTCAGGTTGAGATAGGAAGTAACAATGATGTTAATTTTTGTGGTAAAAACGAGTCCAGAGCGCATCTTGGTCACTGTATGCTCAACACCAGTCTATACGTAGATGACACTTTATTCGTCGACAAAGGAGTATTTGTACCAGAAGAACTCCGGTAACATCATTGGTTACCTATTTCTTTGTTTTAATGTAAGCACGTATTGTTTCATGTAACTTGTATATTGAGTTCTCTTTTATCAGAGTGTTTTTGGTAATGATTGGACGGTGTTTTTGCACTGATTTGGATTAGAAAGAAGCCTTTCTAGGGATGTTTTTTATGTTGGAGCCTTTTTTAGCGTTGGGATTGGTTGACCCCCTCTCCCCCCCTTTGTAGAATGGATGATATGTAACATTGTATGTATGATAATAGAATATAGAACATATAGTGAAGCCTTTTCGTATCCGCAAATCATTTGTATCAAGCCAGATGATCAGTAAACCACAACTGGTGAGAATTCTAAGATGAGTGAATGTCCTAAATGCGGCGGAAAGATGATCCAAGGAGAAGCATACATAGACGTCGATGTCTCCTCCACCAACCCTGCGATGGGAGGTATAATGTCGTCCCTGCCCGGGATGAATCTGGGAGGTGCCAGTATGAGCCAAGAAAAGCGCATCAAATGGCGTGAGAAGACGGGAGAGAAGACAGGCTTCCTGATAAAGAGCGAAGAGGTACGCACCATGTCGGTAAAGGGCATAAGATGCCTTGAATGCGGCTACATCGAGCTATACGCGAAAAAATAACCTAAACTCACTGTAGACCCTGAACCACATCCTGACAAGACGACTAGTTTTAACCGGATTTATACCCATAAAATGAATACTGGGGATAATGATTCTTGTATTCATGGTAGTGGCTTCCAGAGCATACTGCAATGAACAAGACCATCCCAGAGTCATGGAATTCCTAAGAGCAACTTACGCCGAGACAGGGCGCCTTGATAACTGGCTGCCCCCTCGTTTTGAGAATAACAGCAGGTCTATGGACCATGGTATACGTGTATGGGAGGATGATGGCGCCTTAGTGGGTTTAGTGGTTCCTGATTCGCCTCTCTTGTATTTCGTACAGCTTCTTCCCGATTGCATGCATATCTACCCTGAGATGGTGCGATGGATCGAGGAGTACAGTAGAGCCACTTGGGGCAAAGAGGACGCCGTACTCAAGATCATTGAGATGGAGGGAAACCCTGAGAAAGAAAATGTCTTGTATGATCAGGGATTCGAGCGTATAGGCGTTTATGGGATTTTCCGAATAAGAGCCCTTGATGCGCAAATACCTGATTACAGGTTACCTGAAGGCTTTAAGATTCGATCTGTCACATCAGATGACTTTGATGAGATATCTAGATGCATTAGGCAGGTGTTTGGTCATGGTGAGTGGTTTAACCGCGAGATACTGGAGAGCTTGGCAGCCGCGTCTTTCCATATAGATGATCTGGATCTCGTTGTAGTCAACTCAGAGAACAAGATAGTCTCATTTTGCACCTTCCGCCTTGATCCACTAAGCAGAGTAACCGAGTTAGATCCTATGGGAACCTTAGAGGAATACCGTAATAGGGGCATCGGACGAGCTTTGCTCTGCGAGGGATTCAGGCGACTCAGAAAATACAACCCATCGCTGCTTTACATCGGGGGAGCCGCAAATACTCCACCCGCCAACAGGCTATACGAGTTAACAGGGTTCACCCAACGAATTGATCTCATTAGATGGGAGAAATCACTCTAAACACAATGTCTCAGTCCAACATATATTATGCTCTTTGAATGGGTTCTTATGGTCTCTCAGGAAGAACTGGATACATTGTTCAGCCAGTTGAGGGCTCTACTCAAGAAATATGAAGGGATATTGAAGCCCAAGAAGGATGAGATAGGCTTCTATGATCTCTGGAGCTTCAAGGACTTGGAGATCGCTGGTAGAAAGCGGAAAGAGGTGTTCTTTGCCTCTGTTGTGACGCGAAAAAACTATGTTGGGTTCTATTATATGCCCATCTACACAGACACTGGGTTATCTGAGGTCTTCAAACCAGAACTGTTGAGCTTGTTGAAGGGGAAATCCTGTTTCCACATCAAACTGCTTACCCCTGATCTGGAGAACCAAGTCAAAGAAGCATTAGAATTCGGATATAAGCTGTATCAGGACCGCGGCTGGGTCTAAACTTCTCTTTTTAATATCCAGTCATCATCCATATTCACAGACGCGTAGATGAACAACAGGTAAGCCGCTATGAACATTACCGCCTCGAAGACACTCTGTCTAAACATAAGCACATAGTACCCGTAGAAGAAAAACAGGGCAGCGATTATGGAATAAACCGGAGCTATTCTCTTTAGTATGCTCACTGTATCACTCCACCTACGTGGCTTATTACCTGCACGTAATTTATAGACGGCATAAACTCAGGCTCGGAGTACGATTAATAAACAATTTTCCCGGAATTCACGTTAAAACAGGAGAATATACTCCTGTTAAACTTTATCCCCGTAAAAATACAGGAATAATCATGAGCTTCTCAACATACTTCCAGAAACAGCCCAGACCCGAAGAGATCAAACAAAAGGTCCAAGGCTACAGCTCATGGATCGAGGTACACCTAGAAAAAATAGGAAAAAACCTTGAGCAAGCCCGCGATATGAGTGGAGTCGAGATCATCCCATGCCTGAAAAAGAACGCGTATGCTCATGGTATCGCGCCAGTGACTGCATATCTCATGAGTCAGAGCGTTAAACGAGTCTTGGTAGCCAAGCTCTGGGAAGCCAAAGCCATCAGGAAGGCAGGCTTGGACTGTGGTGTCATCAACTTGGACCCAGTCTACACTGAAGATCAATACAGGTGGGTAGTGGAAAATGGTGTCTCTCAGGTAACCTATCATAGGGAATCAGCCGAGAAGCTAAGCAAGGCTGCCAAGGAGCTTAACAAGACCGCTGGCGTATGGGTTAAAGTAGACACTGGGTTGGGCAGGGTGGGGGTCAACTGGCGAGAAGCCCCAGACCTCATCGAGTATATCGCTTGGCTCCCGGGGCTTAAAGTTGAGGGCTTGTTTAGCACTCTTCTTGAAGATGAGATGGATTTCAAGCAGATCCAGCGCCTCAAAGAAGTAAAAGAGGTTCTAGTGGCACGTGGAGTAAATGTTTCTACCTTGAGCATCGCCAGTAGTCACGGTATTTTCCTTCGCCCAGAGAGTAGTCTCGATGCTGTACGTCCCGGTGTAATGCTTTTTGGTTGGTATCCGATGCCCGAGGCACGTGATACTGGGGTCGAGCTAATTCAGGCGCTCTGTCTCAAGGGGCGGTTGGAGCATGTTAAGTGGGTTGATGCTGGTACTCCTTTGACTTATGGTGGGGCGTTTGTGGCTCCGAGGCGTATGAAGGTGGGAACCATGCATATGGGGTACAGTGACGGGTATCTCAGGCAGCTAAGCAAGAAAGGCATAGTGAATGTTGGGGGCAAGATATGCCCCATTATCGGTGGGGTAAGCATCAATCATTTTATCATTGATCTCTCTGGGACCGATGCCGAGACCGGTGATATCGTTGAGGCGGTTAGCTTGACTGGTGAGAACGATGCTCATGGTCTCTGTGAGATCGCTGGGGTAGAGCCCTACCAGTTGGCTGTCTGGATGAGCCCATTGACTCCGAGGATCTATTATCTGGATGGAAAACCAGTAGCCTTGGTTGAGCCAGAGCTAGGCTAACCTAATCTATTTTAGTTCTAACCTCTCCAGTCTGCGCCGAGTCCCAAAGAGTTTCGAATAAACCCCAACACCAGATACGAACTTTCTCACTACTCGACTTAAAACCAAGATAATCAAAGGAGCCATCCAGCTTCGCGAAAGACAATGCAGCAACCTCTTTCTCGGAGAAGGCGAGGAACACTGGAACTAAATCAGGCTCTCGTTGGACAATTTTTCCTGATCGTATCTGGGAACTTGTCTTCTCTAATACTTTTTTCCCGATTTTTTCCGCGATTTCATCGGCTAATCGCCAGCCCTGTGGGCGCATGACCCTTAGCTCTACGCCTTTTTCTGTTGCTTCTATTATGGGCTGGTAGAGGTTCATCACCATCTGGTCCACCATTATGCAAACATACTCCTCTGCCTCACGGATCATTATCTCAAGATCAAAAAATGGTAACCATTACATCGTTTACCAGAGAGGCATTGTTTAGCTCTCCTATTCTTAACAGGAATTTTTCTGGGATTGATGTTAGGTCCCTAGTCTTGAAGTAGTCTTGGTGGTTTGTGAGAAAGTTGAATCCGGGTATCAATTTGGTGATTTGTTGACCGTATGCTGTTTCTTATAATTTCCTTCCGTGGTCTTGGCAACAAGTCCGGAGTCTACGAGTCTTTGGATATGCCTGTATGCTTCTTGTGATGATATTTTCATCTTGGAGGCTATCATGGTGAGCTTCAATGGTTTTTCTCTGAGGGTATGCAGTATTACCAGTCGGTCCTCATGGGATAACTCAAAGAATAGATTACTTAGCCTCTCCATGGGCTTAACACATCGCCCCATAATTTAAACATCAATCATAAAAATCCCGATAGATCCTAAAGAGGGCTTATCTTGGAAAATAGTGTCTCGAGTCTCGAAATACAATGAGAGATGAACATTCATTCTCGATCCAATTGAGTAGCAAGGAACACGTGAAAAATGTGAGCCTTAGCGATGATAAAGAGGTATTATTTGAGGGATACCTTGGGGAACTTGAGAGCCTTGGATTAATCGAGGGGGCTGTCCTTGAGATCAAGGGAGTTAATGGGGTTCTACGGATCGATCTGACCCAGAGCCAACTTGCGAATCTATTGAAACAAGAGGATGAGGAACAATGAACAAACGAACCGAGCTTGTAGCCTATCTAGTTGTGACATTTGGGTTGACCTACCTCATCCAGTATATCGGATTGAACAAGGGCGAATTGATTAACGGTGGCTATCTAGGCGGATTAACGCCTGAGATGACGGTCGCATTCCAGTTTGCCATGTACATCCCAGCACTGGTCGCGATAATCATGAACACTCTGGTTCAGAAAAAGGGGCTCTATGTTGGCAAGGTTAGATGGTTTATCAATTACTATCTTTTGCTTGTGGCTGAGATGACGGTTAGTTTCATCGCTGTTACCATACTTGGGCTTCATGAGTCCAATCCAGTCCTACTTCAAATAGTTGGATCTATCACAGGGCTAACCGGGATACTTGGCACCGTTCTCCTGCTTGCACTAAACATCAAGCCTGCTTGGAGAGCTGACCTCGCGAAAGCAAAACTCAACCTAGGCAACATAAAGCACTATATTCTCTTCGCTGGCTTGCTGGCGGTTTTCCTTACTGTGGGCGCCTACATAGACCTCTATGCTGGGCTGGGCACAGACCCGGGCACAGATATCAACACACTATTATTTGGAGCCATCAACGCACTCCTACTCAGCCCCATCCTAGGGTTAACAACCGGCGTATTCGGTGAGGAGTACGGATGGCGAATATACCTACAGGACTTACTTACCGAACAATATGGCAAGCCCCTTGGAGTGCTTATCCTAGGCGTGATCTGGGGGTTATGGCATGCACCAGTAGTGCTAATGGGTTGGACCTATCCCGGATATGGCATAATTGGGGTCGTGGTATTCACAGTCTTCACCACTATCATTGGAGGGCTTCTTAGCCACGCGACTTTCGTATCAGGCACAGTATGGGTGACCTCCTACATTCACGCGGTAAACAACGCATACGGCAACTTCACCCTAAACCTCGTAGCCTTCCATGATCCAGTCTATAACTTTAGGCTCGGTATCTACGGACTAGCGATATTATCGGTAATAGTGCTCTATATAATAAACAGGCGTAAGGATCTATGGGTGCAGAAATAGACCCCTTTTTTCGAACGACAGGACCATATTCTTGATTTAAAGGATGTAAATAATGCCGCCTTGTGTCTCAAACCCATTTCTAACCCTCTAATATTCTATTTATTAAGAAAAACACAGCCTATCTCTGAAAAAAGAGGGTTTAGGCGTGAGTGAAGTTTCTGAAATAATTCTTCATAGTTTATGATCCAATTAGGTAATAATCCTGAAATCTCCTTAAAAGGAAAAAACCGAGTCAATCGCCTGTGAATCAAACAATGGAAAGTTCAAAAGAGAAAAAAATCTACTGCAACAAATGCGGTAGCGAGATGCCACAGGGAGCAGACTTCTGCGAAAACTGCGGCGCATCAAAAGAAGTAAGAGACATCAAATATGTCAAGCCAAGGGGCTCAGGAGCCACCTTCGGTAAAGGAGTAGCCATCGTAGTAGGCGGCTTCTTCATACTGATAGCCATCCCCATACTATTCGGGGGCGGCGCCGTGATGGGTGTAACCGACTTCTTCAATCAGGGCGGCGGCTACATCGGCGTGGACAATGTTGACCTTGAGACCAGTACACAGATGCTGGTGGGTAAGGAGATGGATATCCACATTGATGACTTTGATGGTCCACCCCACTGGATGTGGGAGCCCAGTCTTGATGACTTGGTAACCATCAAGATCAAGGCAGAAAGCAACGACGGGAAACCAGTCTTCATAGGAATAGCAGAGGCAAGCGACGCATACCCTGTCTTCGGTGACGTGGCTTATGATGAGGTAATCGAGTATAGTAGAGATGACATCAGGGACCGTTTCCCAGACATCGCATACAGATACCACTCAGGCGAGACCCTGAACACAACCCCTACTGACCTAGATATCTGGGTAGCAGAGGTAAGCGGCAACGGTGAACAGACCCTTACTTGGTCCCCTGATATCGGCAACTTCTGGCTGGTCGTCATGAACGAGGACGGGTCAACTAACGTAGACGTCGAGACAGGTGTAGCCGTAAAGGTACCCATCTTGGATAATATCGGGAGAGGGCTCTTTGTCGGCGGCTTGGTGCTGCTAGCCTTCGGCGTAGCAATCGTATACTTCGGAGCGATAAGACCCAGGTAAATTTGGAGTGAAAAAACATGTACTGTAAAAAATGTGGAAACGAGATCAGTGAGGAAGCAGACTACTGTCCCAAGTGTGGAGCAGTCCAGAACGTCAACGAGTTGATGCTGGCAAGCTCAGGCGAGAGAATACTCGCCTGGCTGATAGACGGGATCATAGTAGGCTTCGTGGTAAGCGCCCTATCCTTCCCTGGGATGTTCTTCCCCTTCCATGCGCCGTTCCTGAATATCAGTCTGAACAGCGTAGCGCTGTTCCTCTACTGGACATATACAGAGGGTACGACTGGTCAGAGCATCGGTAAGAAGGTGATGAAGATCAGGGTCTCAGACCTGGATGGTGAGCCAATCGATATCAGTAAGAGCATGTACCAGTCCTTTGGTAAAGCCTTCCTGCTACCCTTGGACGCAATCATCGGGTTGATAGCCTATCAGGACAAGGACCAGAGGCTCTTCAACCACCTCAGCGAGACAATCGTGGTCAAAGAATAGGACCACAACTTATCCTTTTTATCTAACCGTTTGACTTTTTTCGGGAACAAAATGACAGTTAATTGTCAAAATAGATCAAGTAACTTAGTGAACTGTGCATGCACATCAGATACCTGTGAGAGAAGAGGGCTCTGCTGTGAATGTGTAGCCAATCATAGAGCCCATGGTAACCTACCAGCCTGTCTACGACCAGCAGACTAAGCTACCATTCATCCACTGGCTCGGTATAGTTTTCTCCGATTTTCAGTCGCGTTATTTTCCCAGTCTCATCGAACTCGAATACAGCGTACTCGTTGTGTGATCCGTAGCCGGGAGATGTCATATGGAACTTTTTGCCATCGATATGTTTTAGGGTCGTATACTCAGCCATCGGGTCGAGTAGCTGAGGTGCTATCATGATGAGTTCCCCGTTATAGATGAGTATCTCGGCGTCTCCCCATCTGCTCCTGAACTTTCCAGTGTATTTGGTCCAGTCTTTTGGTTCTTTTTCTTCTGTTTTTTCTGCTAACGCTGGTGTGATCCATTTATGGGCTTTCTCCACGTACTTCACTGGCTCCCCATCTCCAGAGTTAGTGAAAACGACCACAGCTACCTTGTCTTCAAGACTGATCCTGAGATTAGTTCTATAACCGGGAACTGAACCACCGTGCCCAATGTAGGTTTTTCCCTCAACTCTCAGGATGTTGAAGCCGAGACCCCAGCCCAGCTGCCAGTTAGGGTCCAGCCAATGCACTCTGTGCATCTCACGGAGGGTCTCACCTGTAAGCACTGGATTCTCCTCTTCTTCCCTGAATTGGAGCACGGCGAATTTCGCTAGGTCGAGTACTGTTGTTGCTATGTTTGCTGCGGGGTTGATTCCTTTGCAGTCGGTGAATTTACTGATCTCTCGTGTGCCGTCTGGGAGGCGTCTACCGTAGCCTTTGGCTAGCATGGGGTGGTCTTCTGGTATGGTCTCGATGTACGTGCTGTTCATCTTGAGGGGTTTGAGTATGTTCTCTTGTACGTATTTCTCATAGGGTGTCCCAGAGGTCTCCTCGACGATGTAACCAGCAAGACTCAACGCTAGATTACTGTATTTCCATTTCCTCCAAGGCTCCAAAGGATGCTCTTGGTTTGGTAAGTTCTCTATAACTTCTTCTTTTGGGGGAAAGTTTACCGTCGTCCAGTAGGGTCCCGCTGCCTCCCTCGGTAGCCCTGATGTGTGGGTGATGAGGTTCTCTATGGTGATGGGTCTTCCTTTCTGCTTGTCTATGCTGAACCATGGGAGGTAGTCCGTTATGGGGTCGTATAGGTTGAGTTTACCCCGGTCTCTGAGCTGCATTATGGCTGTACTGGTGAAGAGTTTGGTGATGGAGGCTATCCTGTAGATGGTCTCAGGGGTCGCCTCTATCTCATTCTCAACATCCGCGTAACCATATCCAGTACTCCAAACTACTTCTTGATCCTTTACGACAGCCACACTCAAACCCGGCTGTCCACAATATGCCATCTGGCTCTTTGTCCAACTCTCAAAGACACGGATACCAGACGCTACTTTATCCTTTAATGTCATGGATGAATCTGTGTGGATTGATTATTTCAGGTTAAGCATCGTATCTGGGTTCACCGAACTTGTTTATGTCCATTACCTCGATGCTGTGTCCTTCTGGGTCTTCCAGTATGGCGCATTTTCCGCACCTGATATCAAAGGGCTCGACAAGCACCTTGAAACCCTTACGTTTGTACTCCTCGACGAACATAAGGACATCTTCGACCTGATAACTCACGTTTGGGTCAGGAAGCGACTCGTCACGGTGGAGAACTAACTCAGTATCGTTACCGGGGAAGAGCAGCCCAATCATCTGGTTATCCGTGTCGGTCCAGCCTCGTTTGAGCCCCATCACATCAACATAGAACTCAGCAGTTTTCTCCAAATCCGAGACCCTAAGCAGCACCGCGTCGATCTTCTTCAGACCCATATTAATCAAAACACCCTTGGTTGATCAAACATAAAACACAATCCCAGACCCAGCTGGATAATCAAGCTTATCAGCCAAGAAGCCACACCATCAGATATGAAATATAACGTCGAGGGAAGCTGGCCAGCACTAGTAACCCCATTCACCGATTCGGGTGAGGTCAACTATGAGATGCTAAGACGACTTGTTGGCTTCCACGCCGAGAACCATAGCACAGGAGTATTACTCATGGGCTCCACAGGCGAAGCCATCATGTTGACACCCGATGAACGCAAAAAGATCATAGACACTGTCATTGACGAGGCCAACGGCAAGACCCCTGTAATGGTGGGAGTAGCAGCCATGACCACCAAACAGACCATCGAGAACGCCAAATACGCCAAAGCAGCTGGGGCAGATGCTGGGCTCATCGTTCAACCACCCTACATCAAACCAAAACAGAGCAGCTTGTATCATTACTTCAAAGACATCGCAGACTCTGTAGACCTACCCCTAATCATTTACAATAACCCTGAGCGTTGTGGAGTGAATGTTGAGCCCGAGACCATTGCACGGCTAGCCCAACACGATAACATCGTAGCCATCAAGGAAGCGGGTCCCAACCCATATGGGGTCATGCGGACCGTAGAACTAACACGTGGGAAATTCAATGTGCTATGCTGTGACTGCGCCTTCTACGCCCTGATCCCAGTAGTCATGAGTAGCGGCGGTAAGGGAACCAGCAATGTCACAGGCAGCCTCTGCCCAAGGGAGATCGCTGTCATCAGCAAGCCATGGGAAGGCTACGATGACGTATTGAACATGCGTGAATATCTCTACAGGTACCTGCCATTGATCAGGATGATGTACAGCGAGACCAACCCCGTCCCCCTCAAATGGGCGTTGAACCAGATAGGAGCAGACGTAGGCAAGCCAAGAAAACCATTGATGGAACTCAGCGAGGGCAACCAGCTGACCATGAAACAGACCATGGAACGACTAGGCATACTGGCTGAGGATAGCTATCAGCGAGAATTTTTTGGTAAAAAATAATGGTGTTATTTTAGTGTCTTGATGAGTTCATCGATTGTAATCGCCGGCATGCTGAGGATCTTGATGGTGCCTCTGCTGCCCAGCTCTACACTCATCTTGAACACTGTATCATTGTCCGCAGCCTCTACGATGTTCACGAAATCATAGGGACCCAGAACAGCGTACTGTTCCAGCACTTTGACTCCAAATGCCTCGATCTCCTTGTTGACCTCCTTGATTCGCTCTGGTTTGGTCTTGAGGGTCTTTTGGCCTTCGGGTGTCATTGAGCTGAGTAGAATGTATTTTGCCACTGGCTACACCATGATCTCTGCTCAATAATCCTTGATATGGGTATCGTTAACCCAAGATAAAACGTCCAACACCGGGCTCAGCCACTATCATGCCTTCATGGTAGACTAGAGTGCCTCTGACTATGGTCGTGACTGGGGCTCCAATCGTCTTCCATCCCTCATAGGGCGTCCAGTGTGTCTTAGCCAAGGACTCGTCTCCCCTAATAGTCTTCTCCTGTTTGAGATCAACAATAACAAGATCAGCGTCAGACCCTACCCTAATACATCCTTTCAATGGATACAATCCTAGACGCTTCGCTGGATTAACAGAAGTAGCATCCACGATCTTGGATAACTCGGTTTTTCCCTCTTCAACAGCTGTTAGAAACAGTGGGAGCATGGACTCGATGGCTGGTAATCCCGGAGGAGACCTCCATATGTTCTCCCACCCCGGTTCTTTCTCCTCCTTGGTGTGGGTTGCGTGGTCACTGGCGATAATATTAACGTCCCCATCATTGAGGGCTCTCCATAACGCTTCTTGATCTCGTTTCGTCCTTATAGGTGTCCATTGCTGGGCATACGGTCCAAGTTCAGCGGTATTTTCTTGGTTCAAGAAGAGGTGATCAGGTCTAACCTCAGATGTAATATTTCCCGAGTATGGCTTCAGATTCCTCAACATTTCAACTGCCTCGGCTGTGGAGACCTCCCTGAGATGAGCCTGTACCTCCGCATCGTGTACAAGCAGAACGCGTTTTGCGCCCCCTGCTGCCTCTGCTATGTGGGGAAAGTGGCTCATATAATCCTTGAGCGTGTTTTTCTCAGCTGCTTTCAGCCTTTTTATTGTATGGATTACGAGACTCGATTCCCTGCAGTTCAGCATCGCAAGTCCTTTGACGCTTTTTATCTGTTTCAAGGCATCAAAGAGTACACCCGTATCGTCCATCCCTGTTGACCTATCTCCTAGCTCATCGAAGACTGCAAAACATTTGATTCCAAACCTTGCCGCTGCCTCAATCTCATCGAGCTCATCACCATAAACAGCCATATTGAAGAGATAATCCACATATGCCTTACCCTTGACCAAGTCATGTTTCGCCTTGAGCGCCTCAACACTTGATGCAACCGGTTTATTATTGGGCTCATCAAGCACAGTTGTAACACCTCCAGCCGCAGCAGCCCTCGTACCAGTTAAGAACTCCTCTTTATGAGTATACCCAGGCTCCCTGAAGTGAACATGAAGATCGATTAACCCAGGGATAACCAACATACCTTTTGCATCAATGATGTTTTTTGTCTCTGGTAGACTGGGTTCTTTTCCTATCTTGATGATCTTCCCATCAAGTGTCGCCAATCCTCCATCGTAGATTCCATCTTCCAACCATAACTTGGCGTTAATGATCTTGAGGCTCAAATAGGTTCAAATCCTTATGGTTCTGGTTTCTATTAACAGCCACGGGTACAATCTATCTCTACATAATCCATTTAATAATAAAACAACTAATGGAACCAACGTGGGCGTATTGAACCGGAAAATCATTGCATCAGATTCGACCTTATCGTATCCGAGAAGATGCTGAAAACTCTATTATTGAATTACGTGTTACTTTTTCCTCCAAACTCCTTAAAGAAAATGATTATCCGAAGTTTATCGATGCGTTAATTGAAGATGGTTAAAATACTACGGGTGGATAATAAAGGACGCCTTCTCATTCCCAAGTCTATTCGAGAACAAACTAACATCAAAAAAGGTTCATTCGTAAAAATAATGGTTGAAGGAAACCGTGTGGTACTAGAATCACCACATTGTCCCGCAAAAAAATTCCATGCAATCTTCAATATCGAGAATTTACCAGATGACCTCGATGAATCTGTAGAGAGTGAGATTCTTAAAAGATGGCGAAATAAACATCTACGAAAAAATAATGGAGCCTCGAGCGGGATTTGAACCCGCGGCCTACAGCTTACGAGGCTGCCGCTCCACCGCTGAGCTACCGAGGCACGAAGGCTGATAATGGCTACGTGTTTAAAAGAAATTTGGGTAAAAAAGGTTAGGTCCAGGCGACTACGCCCTTCTTCTTAAGCTCATCATAATACTCATTTGACTTTCCTAGGAGATCACAGATAACATACTCGTTATCTTGTCCAAGCAGTGGCGCGTGTCTCTGGATCTCTGGCTGGGTCTTGCTGAGCTTGAAGGGGAAGGTTATGGCCTTGTATTTGCCTGCCCGTGGGTGCTCGATCTCCTGGAACATGCCTCTCGCGTTAAGGTGAGGATCAGCACAAGTGTCCTTGGGATAGTATATTGGCGCCACCGGAAGCCTTGCCTCAACGAACCTGTCTACTACCTCTTTCTGTGTATGCTCAGAGACCCACGCAGTGAGTTTCTCGGTGTCAAACTCATCATCATCAAACAATGCTCGTACCTGATCAACAGCCTTGGGGCTGTAGACTCCGATACGTACGTATTCATCGTCGCTAGTCTTGAGCAAGCCACCAATTCCGCCTCCCGGGTTCTGTTTCCTCATCTCGGCTGGGGTTGTCTGTCCAAGCTGCCATAGGGTGACGCCGGGGTTGAATGCGGTCATTATCTCAATCTGGCTTAGGTCTAGCATCTGTCCCTCGCCTGTTTGGTCCCTGTATCTTAGGGCTGAGACTATCCCGAATGCAGCCATGGTTCCTGGTCCAATGTCTCCATAAGCCATAGCCATCTCGATGGGTGGACCTTCTGGGTCAACTCCGTCGCCTGTTAGTCTTGTGTGGCTGCTCATGGCTTCTGCTATCATGGCGTAGCTCTTGCGTTCCTTGTATGGTCCTGTTTGCCCGAAGCCGCTGAGGGCTGCGTAGATTATGTCTGGTTTAATTTCCTTGAGCACATCGTAGCCGAGTCCCATTCTCTCCATGGCTCCGGCGCTCATGTTCTGGACCAGTACATCGCTCGTGGCGATTAGCTCTTTCAGTAATGCTAGTCCTTCTGGGTCTTTTGTGTTGATTGTTACGTCTTTCTTGTTGAGATTCAAATGGTGGAACGTATAGGGTACTCCGCCGTATACTCCGCTTCTGCTTAGTCTGTCGATAGCTCCCCATGGGGGCTCTACTCTGATTACTTCTGCGCCCATGTAGCCTAACATCATTGTGCACCATGGTCCATACCAGACATGGGTCATGTCTACTACCCTGATATCATCGAGGGGCATTGCTTTTTCAGTCAAATAGATCATAAACATGGCTGGATACTTCTATAAAGAAGTTTACACGAATACCGGAGATAATGAATGGTTTTCCGTTTTTAACCCATATTATGGAGTGTTTTTAAAAAGTAAATAGAATAATGTGGATATTATTCTGTCTCCGGGTAACTGATTATACCCTTGGATACGAGTTCCTTGATCTGTTCCTCTGAGTAGCCCAGTATCTCGGTGAGAATCTCTTTGTTATGCTGTCCTAGTGTTGGTGCTGGAGTCTTTAACTGGGCTTTGGTCTCAGAGAACTTAACCGGGAAGTTGACCAGCTTAATCTTTCCAGCCTTGGGGTGCTCCATCTCCACGAACATATCTCGTGCGTTGACGTGAGGGTCGTTTATGGCTTCATCTACATGGTATACCGGTGCACATGGTAGCCCCATATCAGTATAGTATTTTACTGCCTCATCCCGTGTCATCTCCAAGGTCTTCTCCTCAAGCAGCTCTTTGGTGATATCCTCGTGATCGACGCCCATATGCTGGACAATACGATCCAGGGCTCTGGGGCCGAAGGCTGTCATCCTGATCCATTTATCATCCTTGGTCTTGAGTATCCCTCCGGCTCCTCTGCCTCTTGGGAACTTTTCCCTTAGCTCTAGGGGTCTCATTCCGGAGAGCAGGTATCCTGTGATGGATGTGTTATACGCCACCATGCAGTCCAGTTGGGCCACATCGATCATCTGACCTATCCCAGTCTTATCCCTGTAACGAAGCGCCATAACAATAGCCATTGTCGCCATGGTCCCGGGTCCAAGGTCTCCATATGCCTGCGCCATCTCTATCGGCGGACCCTCTGGGTCATGTCTCTCTCCTGTGAGCATGGTATGTCCGCTCATAGCTTCAGCGATCATTGCGTAGCTTCTCCAGCTTGTATAGGGTCCGTATTGCCCGAAGCCGCTTAGGGCTGCGTAGATGATTCCTGGGTTGAGTTCTTTGAGTACCTCGTATCCTAGTCCCATGCGTTCCATGGTGCCTGGACTGAAGTTTTGGACCACGACATCGCTCTTCTTCACCATTTCCTTGAAGATGGCCAAGCCTTCTGGGTCTTTCAGGTTGAGGGTTAGGTCTTTCTTGTTGATGTTCAGGTGGTGGAATGTGTAGCTTGCTCCTCCGAAGAGGGCGCCTTCTGCGAGTCTGTCTATTGCGCCCCATGGGGGTTCTACCCTGATTACTTCTGCTCCCATGTCTGCCATCATCATTGTGCACCAGGGGCCGAACCAGACGTGGGTGAGGTCTAGTACCCTGATGTCTTCTAGTGGCATCTTCATATCTACCAAAATTGATCATCATTAAGGCTTAGTATCAACTATAAGACGTTTACCCGACGCCATGTTTTATACATTGGATGACTCTATTCGAGTGATCGTTATGCCAAGTGTCTCAGAGATCGGTGAACGCGCCCTCATTCAGCAGATAATGAAGCACCTGACTCCTATGCCTGATATGCCTATCCCATTTTGGGATGATGCATCTGCCTTGAGCTTGGGGGATGGACGTGCTTTGGTAATCAACACTGATATGTTGGTCTGGGAGACCGATATCCCCGCTGGTATGACTCCTTTTCAAGCCGCAAGGAAAGCTGTTGTGATGAATGTCAGCGACTTGGGTGCTAAGGGGGTTCAACCCATGGCGTTTATGCCCAGCATAGGTGTTCCTAGTGATTATTCTGTGGATGATGTGTTGGAGTTGGTCAAGGGGTTTGAGGCTGGGGCAAGGGAATATGGTTGTTATGTTGTTGGCGGTGATACCAATGAAGCATACGACGTCATAATATCAGGCGTCGCTCTGGGTATTACTGATGAGAAGAGTATTATGAAACGAGCCGGGGGCGCCCAACCCGGGCATATTTTGGCTGTAACTGGGGCGTTTGGTTTAACCTCCGTTGGCTTCACTCACCTGTTAGGGGGGCTTGAGCTATCTAACGAGGTTAAGAAAGCAGCGCTGGAATCTATCCACTTACCCAATGCGCGGGTCAAGGAGGGGATAGCACTAGCCGAAACAGGTGCAGTGACAAGCTCCATGGACAGCAGCGACGGGTTATCCGTGAGCCTCTATGATCTCAGGAGAAGCACAGGCTTCGGGTTCATTGTGGATAATCCCCCGGTTCATCCCTTGGTCTATGAGTTTGCGGAGACTAATGGTTTGGATCCTTTGAGTCTCGCGTTCAATGGCGGTGAGGAGTATGAGCTTGTCTTCACGTATCCCCCCAGCGAGGAGTCTAATATCAAAGCTGCTTTACGGGCGGTTGGATGTGAGTTAATCAACATCGGCTTGGTCTCTGAGACCAAAGAGATAGTCTACAAGCAGAATGATAACCTCATACCCATCCAACAGGGTGGCTGGGACCACTTCACGGCTTCTACCTAGTTCAAAGACTTATTTTCTCGGGGCTCTCAATATATTTATGCAGTCTAGATTACCTGTCTCTAAACCCCTAGCGTTGGTTGTTATTGGGCTTATCATCGGTGTTAGCTTGGGCTTGGGCTCCGGCTACGCGGTGTTCTATCCTGATATGGTGAATCAGAGGAGCAAGACCGTCGAGGAGAGGATCGTTGATGTCGAGGAGAATCTTGTGGGGCTTGATGAGAGGCTTGTGAGCGTTAATGAGAGTATCAGTTCTATTGATGAGAGCCTTGAGGGAATTCTTGAGTTAACTGATATTATTGATTCTATCTCTGGTAGACTCTCTGCCTTGGAGAGTGGTCAGGTGACTCTGAACACGGAGTTCAATAACTTGGAGGATGACATGGACCAGCTTGATTCGACTTTCTCAACAATAGAAGATTCATGGGATATGGTGCAGCAGAGTTTCTCGGATCTTGAGGCAGCGTATAGCGCAGTGAATAATGAGCTTGAAGACATACAGGTGCTTGTGAGGGAAAATGATGGCACCAGAATATTAACAGCGTATATGGCGAATCCCAGCGTCAACTTTGAGCAGAACATCGCCTTGGAGATCTTTGATCTATTAGAAGAGGAAGAGCAGGATTTCGAGGATTGGATACTGCTCTATGGCGAGAACACAGCCAAGATACTTTTACAGCAAGAGGTTGACACCATGGCGGGGGAGCTCGTATGGAACCCGACACAGAACATAGCTATTGGCGGTAACAACTATCAGGTTAAACTGGAGACCTATTGTACTTTGGAGTTTAGCCCAGCAAAGGTCACTGTTAACAACCTGCATCTAGCGATCAGGGCGACAGTCAACATAGAATCAGGCGCCATAAGCAGTCTGCAGGTTACCTTGGTAGAGATTATTTGATTGGCGCCGCCATTCGGATTCGAACCGAAGACCAACTGCTTAACAGGCAGACGCTCTACCGAGCTGAGCTATGGCGGCTCTCGCCTTCCCAAATAAGGGGTCTATTATAATAAACTTTATCGTCTATCCTTTTTACTGAATCTTTCCTCTATCCCATTTTATATCTCCAAATTACCGTTTTTCTCTGTATGAGCTACGACTACAGCAAACAATCCGGGAAAGAGTTCGGTAAGATAGCTAACGAGTATGATAAAGGCAGACGCAGCGAGAACATTCATCTCTGGGGCAACGAAACCAAACGCCATGCAGGGCTCAACGAGGATTCATTGGTACTTGATCTAGGCTGCGGCACAGGGCTCTACACTATTGGAGTTGGGGCTGAGGCTGACTGTATGATGCTTGGTATGGACCCAGTTCCCGATATGCTTGGGCAGGCTCGTGAAAAGTCTCGGGATGTCCACTGGTTCAACGGTATAGGTGAGTGGCTTCCCCTCCGACCTGAGATACTTGACTGTGTCTTCAGTAGTCAGGTGTGGCATCATATCGTTGAAAAGCAGGGTACCGCTGATGAGTGTGGGCGTACCTTGAAACCGGGCAAGTCTGTGGTTATCAGGACTATTGGGCATGCTCAGCTGCATGAGAAGGTTGTCTTCAAGTATTTCCCTGAGATAAAGCAGAACCAGCTAGATGTCTACCCGAGCAACGCTGATTTTACACTGTACTTCACTAAGGCGGGGTTTGAGTCAGTTGATTTTCATGAGTACAGCGACGAACGTTATCAGTCGGTTGAGGAGTTTATGGAGATCGCTGAGAAAAAGCTCTGGAGCATGTTCAGACCCATCACTGAAGAAGGGCTCAAGAAGGGTGTTGCAGAACTCTGGGCATACAAAGAAGAACACAATGCCCCGGTTCGAAACGATGAGTTAATCACCCTCGTGGTTGCATCCAAATGAGTAATGTTCAGAATTAGAATGTTAGATGACAAGATGTCGAAAGAACTCAACCACCCATTTTTTCTACTCAAACACACATTTCTCTGATATGTCCAGCTATAACCCTGATAAACTCATTCAGGTCATCGAGGAAGACCATATTCATGGAGCCGACTGGCTCAGCAACGCCGCCATCGGGGTACTGATTACTGCTAGTCTACGTGAAGAGGCTGATGGTGTTGATGTGCTTCATGAGAAGCTCTGGAGTATTGGGGTTAAGCTGGCTGCTACTCGTCCAAGCATGGCGTCTCTCGCTAACAAGATTGGTTATTTATTTGGTGAGTTGGATAAGGTCTCGGATTTGAGGGCTTACCGTGCCAAGGTGAGTGAGGTGGGCACCGATATTATCAACAGTAGTAGGGCTAACAAGAAACGCATAGCAGAGCACCTCAAATCAGTTGCTAGCGAAGCGAAATCCGTCTTCACATACAGTTATAGCGGCACCGTTGTCGATGTTATCCGCGAGAATAGATACAAGAACATAGTATTAACCGAGTCCAGACCCATGATGGAGGGAAAAAGCCTCGCACAAGAGCTAGGTGAGGAAGGGTTCAATGTCTTGATGATGGTGGATGGAGCCGCAGGCATGTATGTAACCGCTGCTGATATTTGCTTAATCGGCGCAGACAGTGTCCAGTTTGATGGTTCGGCGGTTAACAAGGTGGGTAGCAAGTTGTTGGGTTATGCTGCAAGAGACCAAGGTGTGCCATTCTATGTGCTCTGTGACACCAGCAAGTTCAATGTGCTCAACTATCTTGGTGCAAGCATCGAGCTTGAGGAGAAAACTCCAAACGAGGTCTCCGAGCCATTGAAGAATGTAACAATAAGGAACCCTTATTTTGAGATAGTTCCCCCCGAGTTGATTACTGGTGTCATCACTGAGGAGGGCTTAATGGAGCCACTGGATATCAGGCAGAAGATGGAGCATATGCGAAAATACGTCGAGCCACTGTACTCTGCCAAGAATAGTGGATATGCATAACATAGAACATTAACAAGTGAATAAGGAATCAGAATCATTTTTATCCCAAATTCCTTGGACCCCCAATAGTAGTGGGAACAATGCCAGTTATAGAGGTCACAGATATCAACAAATGCTTTGGAGAGACACAGGTACTCAAAGACATCAACTTCACGGTAGCAAAAGGAGAATTCTTCGGAATATTCGGCCCAAATGGCGCAGGAAAGACCACACTCCTACGTATCATCACAGGGCAACTTGCCCCAGACAGCGGCGAAGCAGTAACCATGGGAGTGTCACACAGTGATCCCATGGGTGTTAAGCGTCTCGTGGGTATCGTGCCTGAGGCGGAGACCCCTCCAACCTTCCTTACTGCCCGTGAGACACTGGAGTTAACGTGCAGGATTAGACATGTTGATGATCTTGGTAGGGTTGATGAGTGGCTGAGTTTTTTCGATATTACAGACAAGGCTGATGTTCTCTGCAGGGACCTCTCCAAGGGGCAACGCCAGAAGGTTATGCTGGCTTCCGCGTTTATCCATGAACCCGAGATATTGTTGGTGGATGAGCCTTTCATCAATTTGGACCCCATATATCAGAGAAAAGTAAGGGAGTATCTCAGGGACTTGGTCTCTGAGGGATGCACTGTCTTCATGTGCACCCATATCTTGGAGATCGCCGAGAAGCTATGCACCAAGATAGCTGTCATCAATGAGAGCAGGATCGTTAGCAGTGGCTCCATGGATGAACTGCGTGTGGGTGACGAAGACCTAGAAGATATTTTCCTAAGGGTGGTGGAACAGACTGCCGTCGCTTAGCTGGCACCTCTTCAAGTCTATGCTCAAGGAGGAGTGGCGGCTACATCAATCACTGGTAGGTGGCTTCGGATCAGGACTATTCCCATTAATGATATTCATATTAACAGCTGTTGGCGCTTTCATCACGCCCTATATCATGGGTAACATCGATTTGAGCACCATATTGTTGATGCTCCATGTTTCATCAGTCATCTACGGTGTTTTTGTGGGTGGTTTTGGCAGGATAGGTGAGCATGTCATGACCCGTAGACTGGGTCAGGTGAATATGCTGCTCCAGTTACCTCAACAGTATCCTATCAGCTTCAAGCAGGTGATGGCTGTCTTCTACCTCAAAGACTCTTTGTATTATCTGGTTTACAGCTATATTCCATTGGTGATGGGGGTGGGTTTGGCTGCTCCCTCTGCAGGAGTCTCTTATCGAGGTGTAGGTGTATTGGGGGTTACCATGTTTCTCGCGTTTATGATGGGCATGGGTTTGAGCTTCGCTTTGAGCGCCCTCAGCCTCAAATCCAGACGAGGAACATTCCTGCTCAGCTGCATAATATTCAGTCTCATACTGCTAGTATACCCATTGAATCTGGTTCCAGCGGGCTATGTGTTGTCTCCACTGGGTTACTGGGCAACCAAGAACACAGGCTATCTGCTGATATCGGTCATCCAATCAGGTGTATTGGCTTCTGCAGGGGTAGTTTTCATGAAGGAACGATTCGAACTCAGACAACAAAGCTACACAGAATCATTCCTCTCAGCGGAGACCAAGCTGGGGTTCATGGGTGAACTAAGGACCATGGTAGCAAAGGAGTGGCTTGAACTGGTCCGCAGCGGCAGCCTATTTCCCGCTATCACAGGTTACAGCGGGCACTTGCTGGCTATCTATTTTGTCTCATGGCTGTTTCAGGCTGGGTTCGGATTGCCCATTCGCTTCAATGTGATATTCTTCAGTGGATTCGTGGGCTTCATGGGTGTTATGACATATAGCTTCTTGACTAATCTTGAGCACAACGAGTATCTGAACGTCCAACCAGTGAGCGTGGATACTGTGGTAAAATCCAAGCTATCCATCTACCTCCTACTAACATCCGGGATCACCGTCGGCTATGTTGTTCTCATTGGTTTTCTGAAGGGACAGATGAACATGGTTCCCATGGGGTTGATTGTAGCAGCTTCCACCAGCCTCTTCGTCGTAGCTGTTACTGCTTACTTGACTGGGCTCTGGACCAACACCATGTTCTTTGGAGCCAAGACCATACTAAAGTTCACAGCTATCGTTGTTCCCCCATTAACCGTCATTGAGATTGCATCCATGTTGCTCCAGTTCAGACCCCAAGCAGCAACACAGGTAATCTATGGGGCATCACTGGTATTGTTTATCGCCGCAGCGGTGATCTTCAGCAGGCTGGAGAACAAGTGGCGTGGAACAAGCTTCAGCTATGTCTCTACAGGTGTCTAAAATACTATAACTCCATGCGTTTACTTATTCCCATGAAGGTCGCGGTATTCGCATTCAACGGAGAACCCATGTGCTTCGTCCACGCAATGCTATATGCTGAGGAGATGCACTCCAAGGGGCATGATGTTAAACTAATAATAGAGGGAAGCGCCACAAAGCTGGTGAAGGAACTAGCGGACCCAGGTGTCCAGTTCCACAGCCTCTACGCAAAGGTCAAAGAGCTAGGGGTAATCGACTGTGTCTGTATGGCTTGCAGCAAGAAGATGGGCGCCTATGACTCCGCTGTAGAGCAGGGGCTTCCCATCTGTGGCGAGATGAAGGGACATCCAAGCCTCCTCAAATATGTTGAAGCTGGCTACAAGACAATCGCCCTCTAAGGAATATCAAAATGAATGAATCAATCGAGAGCCTGCTTCCAAGACTCCTTGAGTTTAGAGCAGCGCGTGAATGGGAGCAGTTTCACCTCCCCAAGGAGCTGGCAACAGCAATATCCATTGAAGCCTCTGAGTTGCTAGAGTTATTCCTCTGGAATGAGCGAGAAAACGCTGGAGCCGTAAAACAGGACCTGCATAAGATGACTCGTATCAGGGAGGAGGTAGCTGATGTGTTGATCTATCTATTGTTCCTTTCCCATGACTTGGATATTGATCTATCCAAGGCTGTCTTGAATAAGCTAGAGAAAAACAAGCAAAAGTATCCAGAAGATGAATACAGGGGAAGATACAGGGAGCCCTAGAGTTCCTTGATGTATTTCCCGTAGGCTCCGTCAACACCCTTGATGTGGGTCACGAGCCAGTTAAACAAGAATATGTTTACTGATTCTGCTAGGCGGTCTGTGGCTCCGTCTTCTTTGAACTCGTTTATCATTGTGTTCAGGGTTTCTACGAATTCTTTGTGCATCTTCTTGTGGTAATCGATACGAGGATACTGGGTATTCTCCATGTGTTTCTCCTCTTCGCCAAAGTGGAAGTCAGTATAATCCATCATGAAATCCAGTGTCCTGATTATCACGTCTACGCCTTGCCTGTTCTCAATAGCCTCCGAGATATCGTTGAGCTTCTCCAACAGCATCTTATGCTGCTCATCCACAAGCTCAATACCAGTCGCTAAGCCTTCATTCCATTCAATCTTAACCATGAATATCAGCATACAAAACAAACCACATAATTTAGCATTTATTATCAAACTAGAGCCCGGATTTTATAACAACAGTATAATACACTTTGAAAAAATGTAAAACATTCAACCTGCCCGAATACCCGCCACCGAGTCAATCACCACCGCAGAATATCCTGATACATCAGGCTCATGACTAACGATCACTATCCCCGCCACACCTGCACCAGTACCCGCAATAGCGTCCACCAGCTCATCCCCAACATAAACAGACTCACCCGGCTTCATGTTTACCCTATTGCATGCCTCAATAATCATGTCGGGCTCTGGTTTTCCCTCAGCTACCTCATCCGCCCCAATAAAGACATCAAAGAGACCATCAACATGATTGAACTCCATAATCTCCTTTGCTGTCTTTCCGCTTCCATTTGTCGCTATCCCAAGCATCAACCCTGCGCTATGCATCTCTTCTAGGGCTTTGCCTGTTCCATGGATCAGTTTCGCCTTGAATGACTTACTCTGCTCGGCATCAGCTGCTGCATATGCCTTAGTTGCCAATTCTTTCGCTTGGAACCAGTTTAATCCATCGAGCCAGATGGCGGTCGTTGCGACTGTCAAGTCCTCTTTTCGTGGAGCCTTGGATAATGGACCGTTATCATCCACCTCAAAGGATTCAGGGTCTACTCCGGAAAACTCTGCCCATCTTTCTGCTGCTTCATCTCCCGCTATGCCTTTTATCGCTGCGTATCGGGTCTTTGCTAGCGCCTTGTTTCTGTAATCCCTGTCTACAAGTGTTCCATCTAGGTCAAATAGGACCAGTTTACATTCAATTATCTCATCTTTTACGAGTATCTTTGGCATCTTTTTCATCCCAATAATCGGTTGTCTGTTCCTATCCTCAGATCATCCATATGTGTAATTGAAGTTATCCAACGTTTCCATTAAATAGAGCACAAGATACTATGCCGTATGGCAGGTATAGGTGATATTCTCTTCTCTCTTGGCTTGATAGCCACAGGTTTATCCCTTGGCTACCTGTACCGCAACAAGTGCCCACATGGTATCAGGCGGTCTGAGGACGAGATCAACCGCCTCAGAAAAAGACTCCAAGTCTCTGCTTTACTATTTGTGAACCCCATCGCCTTTGGAGGCGCAATATGGGCTCTAAACCTCAGCGATATACGGATACTAGCCTTACCATTTCTGGGGGCATTCGCCATAATCCTCGGGGGAGTACTAGCTTACATCGCAGCAAGAGCATTGAGGCTTAGCAGGAAACAGACCGGGGTACTTGTGACGTGTGGTAGCTTCACAAATATAGGCAGCATTGGTTCATTGGTGACTTTTATCCTGCTGGGGGAGCAGGCTGTGGCGTTGATGCCTTTCTACAAGCTTTTCGAGACCTTCCTATATTATGGGGTCGGTTTTCCATTCGCCAAGTCTATGAGTGACTTATTCTCGGAGCAGGAGTCTGTAATTGATCGAGTTGTCAGTGTCTTGACTGATAAGTTTGTGTTTGTCTCCGTCTCAAGCATAGCTGTAGGTTTGGGGTTAAACCTGATAGGATACCCGCGACCAGCCTTCTATTCGACACTGAACAGCTTCCTTATCCCTTTGGGAACCCTTTTGTTGCTTTCATCGATTGGGATGGCTATGCGTTTTGGGAGGATGAGTGGGTTCCTGAGGGAAGCCGGTGTGGTTTCCTTGATTAAGTTCATCGCTGTTCCCGGCTCTGTCTACCTTGTGGGCTCGGTTCTAGGATTGGGCATGGTTGATGGTGGGCTTCCTTTGAAGGTATCAGTGGTTCTGGCTTCGATGCCGGTAGCTTTCACTGCCATGGTGCCTCCAACCTTGTATGATCTTGATGTTGATCTGGCGAATACTGCTTGGTTTGTGACTACTGCTTTGATGTCATTAACGGTTCCAGCCCTCTGGATAATTTTGGGCTAGTATCGATGTTCATTTAACCCCGCTTAGCACTCTCATCTTATGGAACCAAGCCCAACCCAACAGAGACTACTGGACAGAATAGAAGCAGACAGAGAAGAACTAATCGAGTTTCTAAGGGGATTCTTACAGGCTCCCAGCCCTAATCCACCGGGAGACACCAGAAAAGCTACCAAATATATTTCAGATTATCTTGACTCCAAAGGCATAAACTATATGATTGTTGGACCAGACCCGGAGAAACCCAACATCGTGAGCAGCTTCAACACACCAAGGGCGGGCAAGCATCTCATCTTGAATGGGCATATCGATGTCTTTCCCGTGGGTAACCCAGAGGGCTGGAGTCAT